>Ga0265330_10000010_pt1 | contig 184660 bp, 197 predicted proteins | sample 41919metaG_FD_202083 | JGI IMG/M metagenome (GOLD analysis project Ga0265330, IMG submission 202083) | Rhizosphere microbial communities from Carex aquatilis grown in University of Washington, Seatle, WA, United States - 4-19-19 metaG | ecosystem: Host-associated > Plants > Roots >...
TAACAAGGTTGATACATCCCCGAGAGATTGCTTCTCTCGGGGATTTTTATACCAGCAGCCAAAATTTGACAAATTAGAATTTAAATGTTATCCTTATCCCCAGATCTCCTAAATTAAATAATGAAAGGAAATTCAGATGAAATGGAATCTGAAAGAGCGCATCATCAAGCACAACGAAAGTATTTCTCACAAGAGATTCTGCCTTGAGACAAGCCTTCTGGCTGTTGCAGCCATTGGGATCATCCTGGGCGTATACGTCGGAGTGGGTGCGGGGTACGAGCGAATTAGCCACTGGTGGACAGACGAAAAGCCAGCGGCGACAGCGCAAGTGGTTCCCGTCGCTCCACAAACTAAGGATACAGAACGTCCGGCAGTAACCTCAGAAGTCCCACAACAGACCGAATCGAGTCCGGCAAGCCAAATTGCCAAGAAAAAACCGAGCGCCGGGATATCACAATCAGCCGCAAAAACCGACAAGCAGGATACGACATCTGCCGTTGGGGAAAAGCCGAAGCTGAAGCAAGAACCGGACTCGGATATAAAAATAGAAACCGCGCCTGGTTCTCAGAACTCTTCCAGTGCCATAGAAAAACCTTACGATTGCGGTCTGACGGATTGCCAACAAAAGGGATCTAGCGCAGGAAGCGGAAACACTGACAAGATCAAAAATAATTCCGCGGATTCCACTGATACAGCTGCGAGACCTTTTCAGAAGGTCTTTGAGCCGAACGGTGACATCCAACTGCAAGCCGGTTGCATCCAGCGCGGGACCGAGATCCGATGCGCCATGAAGGTGAGGAATGTGGGTGATGCTCGCCACAATTTCTATCCCGAGAAGCTGCTGGTTCTTGACGAATACGGCAATTCGTACAAGCAGTCCGGAAACGAAAGCTTCGAGTTCGACCCTCATCAGAATCAGAGATGGCTCGATCCCGGGCTTGGAGGCAAGGGGTGGGTCAACTTCACCTTGACCGTCCACAACACGCGCCCCGTGGCAGATAGCAACGCTACCGTCACTATCGATTTTCCGTACATGTGGAATGGGAACTACAACAATCACGCGGTTCTACGAGATGTTCCCGTGATCCGCGAAAAATGGGACTGAAATGTCCCCAAAAACAAAACTCCCCACGGCTTTAAGCTGTGAGGAGTTTTTCTTAATCGGAAAAGAATGCCTAGCAGGAAGTGACCTGTCCTGCGCCCAAGAAGGTTCCTATAACGAACGGAACTGCACGGGCCAAGAGCGCAACGCCGATCGCAACGGCTGCATAGAGCAGTGTCGCGCCAGCTTTGCTGACATTTTCCGGGTTGCCGGCAGCCATGAGATAGCGGAAAGCGGCAACGATGACGAAAATGACGGCGAGCACAACCAAGAACCAGAACGCCCATCCGAATACCACGCAAAGCAATGCGAGAACCGAGTTCAGGCTTGTGATATTGCTATTCGGCACCGCCGGCGGCGTCTGGGCCATAACCAACGCTGGCAACGCCAACGATGCGATCGTGGGGCCGAACATCTTCACAAAGGCGATAGTTTTTTTCATAAATAATTTGAGGAATATTTCGACCTTTCCTGGATACCCATTTAGATTATCACAATTTCCACAATGTTGCCTACCCTGCGCGCTATCAGAACGCGCAGATGGCGCTAGTGCTTATCCCGGCCTCACCGGGAATGATGGTTGAAACAATGGATGGGAAATTGACCGCGATGAGCGCTACCGCGATACCGACCGCCGCATACGTAAGCGTCCTGCGCGCTTTTGACGTTTTTTCCTGATCGTCGGCCGCCGTCGTATAGGTATATGCAGCATACAAAACCATGATTACCGAAATGGTAAGTACGATCCAGAAGAACCAGGCGACGATATTACACAAGAGATTGGCCACGCCCGCCGAATCTGTAACGCTCGTCACCGGCGGATTGGTTACGGCATACGCTGCCGTAGCTGTCAGCATCCTCACGCCCACACACACCGCCGAAACGACCATCGCGGACCATCGCCCAGACCAAGCTTTTATTTTTTTCATAGAATTATATTATTTTTCTTCGACCATTTATATGATCACATTACTTTCCATTCAGAATATTTTGCAACAGAGTAGCGAGACCGCCTGCGATAAGAACCACCGCGAATCCAATCGCCGTATAAATCAATGTCTTTCTGCCTTGCGATGCCTTTTCCGGATCCCCCGCTGAAGTCATAAGCTGGAAAGCTCCTATGAGCGCCATAACGACGCACAGCGGGATCGCGATGTCATAAAAAATAAACGCAATGACATTGTTTGCCACTTGTAAAAAGGTCTGACCTCCGAGCGGATTCGGGAGGGTGATATTCGTTCCACCGCCCGTTGACTGCGCCATCGCCACATTCAGCCACGCAAGGAAAGTCGCGGGGGCGGCACCAGCCCAGGCGATCTTCCGTTTCCATGCATTATTCATCCTATTCATTATAGAACATTCGCTATTCACAGGGTTATTGGCAAAAGCTCGGCGGCAACGACTGGCCATTCATGGGATTGCCCGCACTATACGGCACGCCGACCGAAAGGTCCAGCTTGCAGGCGTCGGCCTGACTCACGCCGAGCGTTGCCAAGAAGTCCTGCTCCGCGGCCGCGCGCACCGTGGCGAAAGGCGCACCGGATATCGCGATCCAAAAACTGCTGTCCGACGGGTCGTAGGTAAACCAGTAGTCCGGAGTTTGCTTGATGATGAGAACGCCATCAGTGCCGACCTGTGTGCTACTTGCGGCATAGAAGTTGTTGGCCCGCACGATTCCGTTTGCGGTTCCAAGGGATAGATATTGTTCGGTTGGTGCGTTCGGATAGACGCTTGCAACCGAGACCGTTTGGATGCCGTTGGTATTGCTGGAACTGGCATTCTGGCTTCCTAAAACGCCCGCTCCCCCGCTGCGGAAAAAGACGAAATAAGCCGCGATGGCCGCGATCATGATAACGACCACAACAACGATGAGGATTTTTTTAGCAGCCATTGGTATGCGGTGAATTAATGTGGACGTTGCCGCCTGTTGTCGTGGGATAGATTTTCCCGTTGCAATTGGTGTATTCGTTCGCGACGGACGCGCCGCATTGCTGCGCTGCGTTGATCAGGGCGTTCACCGCAGAACAGTCGCCGCCCGGAACCGTCGTGTCCACGCAACAGCCATTGTTATGGCATTGCGACTCGTGGGCGACAGTCGGCGGATATCCTTCCGATACACTGAAATTGGAATCTGCGGCCTGGATGCACTGGAGTGTGGCAACCATTTCCGCCGCGCCGCCGCAATTTACCCGCGCGGATGGGGTGCAGTTGGGAAGCGTTTCGCACTGGCCTCCGGCGCAACCGTTCTGTCCGGGAATCGGCGCCCCGCCTCCGCCGCCGCCACCACCTCCTCCGCCTCCCCCGCTCGTGATACTCACCTGCTGGAGCGTCGGCAGATCAAGATGCACGAGATTCGGATTGATCGTGGCGAGGATAAGGTACGCGCAGACGAGGAGGAGCAATCCAAGGAGTGCGCTCCAGATCCATTCCTTTGCCTCACTTTGTGATGATGGATTCCCGCCGGAGGTTACATATTTCACGCCACCATACACCACGGCGCCAAAGGCGAGTAGGCCGCCGATGAGGAGCGCGAATTGGTAAAAGTTTGAAATGAGATAACCGGGCGGCGTACTCGTCATCACCTGATAACTACCGGGAATGGAAAGAGAAATTTTTGTTTGCGCGAGCGCGGCGAGAGGCAACCCGGCACAAGCTACGACCGCAAAAGAGAAAATGCAAGCGCGGGTTAATATTTTTTTCATGTCCTCTATTGCGGATATTGCGGTGTGCAGGAAAGAGTGCTGCCAAAGACCGAACCGCCGTTGTTTGACGCATTAAACACGCTCACAAATGTGAAGACGATGAGATACGAACACAGGACGATCGCAACCCCGATCACGGTGCCAAGGAGTACGCTCTTCCCCTTGCTCAACATCTCCGGATTTGCGCCCGAGACCATCACCATGATGCCACCGATGGCAAACATTACTGGCGCGAGGATAAATATGCAAATAGTGATGATGAAATAGATGACATTGACGAATGTGCCGATGAGGTCGCAGACGCTGGTACACACCGGCGTTCCGTTCGCGCCATTCCCCGTACATGAGACGAGTCCGTTCGTGGCCCAGTACGGTATCCCCGATGCGATGTCCGCCTTCGCAAAGAGTGGCAAGGAAAGGATCGCGACGAGAGAAACAAAGAGTATGACTGCTCCCGCCTTTTTGTTCATGGAAATCATTGTGAATTAATGATGGTATTCACGCCGGCTTGCGCGGTTTGCAGCGCTTTCGTGGAATCGGATGAGCCGGAGAGGACGCTCACGATTGCCGCATTAAAGATGTCATTGATCTTCGTGGAATCAACCTCGTGCCACGAGCGCGCCGTGAGCGCCTGCGTGCCGAAGACCGAGAGAACCGGATCGTTCACGTTCGCCTGGATGGCACTCCGCAACGCGGGCGGCGTGCCAGTGTCATTATTATACAACGCAACGTCGGTGGGGCCCGTGAGCGTGCTGATCACAAAATCCCATGCCGATGCCACCTGGCCGTAGCGCGCAACGGCAAGGCCTTCATAATTCGGATAATTCACAAACACGGTCGCACCGGTCGGTTGCGGCACGGGAGCGATGCCGTAATTCAGAAACGGCGCTTTTTGTTTGATGTCGTTCAACATCGCTTCGTTCCCGAAGATGATGGCGGTCTGCCCCTGGATAAAGCTGGCTTCGGCGTCGCCCATCGAATCGTTCCATGTGTAATACGGCGAACCGGCATTCGCGAATTGCAGGTAGAAATCGAATGCCGCCTGCCCCGGGTTCGCATCACCCGTGGCGTTTGCGAAAGCCGCCGCCGAAGATAACGCCGACGTCATCTGCGTTCCATTCTGAAGCATCAAGAGATAGAGGATGTCGGTCGCGTTCGGAATGCTCGCTTCCGAACCGCCGATCGCGGCACCCGCCTGCGTGATCTGTCCTTGCGCATTCATGGCCCGCAGGCGCGTCACATCCGCGTCAAAGTTGTCCCACGTCTTCGGAAGTTCGGCGATGCCCGCAGAGTCAACCAGATTCTTGTTGTAGATCATCGCGAGCGTATCGAGCGAGAGCGGCAGGGCATAGATGCTGCCGTTATCCACAAAATCCTGGCCCACGACCGTCGGGAAATCATTTTGCAGCGTTACCGTACTGAACTGTTCTGCATTGGTCGTCGGCATGGGCGCGAGCACATTTTCCCACAGCGGCAGGTCGTGGTCATTGATCTCAAACACATCCGGCCCGGTGCCGGCCGCAAGCGCGGACAGAAGCTGCGTCTCATAGGACGCGGGATTAATCTGTTTGTAGGTAATCTGCGATCCCTGGTGGGCGGATTCATAGGCGTTGATCATGGCCATCATCGCTTTTTGGTCGTCGGTCCCCCACACGACAAGCTTGGCCTGGGAAGCCGTGTTCGTGTGCCGAAGATTGAAATAGACGACGACCCCGATCAGAACCAGGATAAAAAAACCGAACCCGATGAAGATAATCTGCTTTTGAGTGAGTTTGGTAGGCATAGTACTGGGACCCGCCCTTCGCTCTCGCGACTAAATGACCACCGTCCCCGCCACGCGATCCCCGCTCTTCATATTCATAATGCGCACGCCCTGCGCCGAACGCCCGGTGTGGCGCACGGTTGCGATATCCGTGCGGATCATCTGGCCCTTCGCCGAAAGCGCGAATATCTCTTTCTCTTCCGTGACCACGTGTGCCGAGATGAGCGGGCCGGTCTTTGAGGTGATCTCCGCCGTTTTGATGCCCGATCCGCCGCGGCTCTGCGTTTTGTATTCCTTAAGCGTTGTCTGCTTGGCAAACCCGTTCTCCATCACGACAAGCAGCATCGCTTCCCCTTCTTTATTGATTATATCAAAGCCGGCAACCTCATCGTTGCCCTTTTTGAGTTTGATGGCGCGCACGCCGCCAGCCGTGCGGCCCATCGGGCGCACCTGTTTTTCATGGAACCGGATGGATTGCCCCTGCCGCGTTGCCAAAACCACTTGGTCCGACCCGCCCGTGAGGCGCGCCCACTTGAGTTGGTCGCCTTTTTTGAGCGAGATCGCGATGATGCCCGTGCGGCGGATGTTCTCAAAGTCCTCAAGCGGCGTTTTTTTGATGACGCCGCGCTTGGTCGCCATCATCAAATATTTTCCTTTCAACCCGCCTTTTGCACCACCAACCTTGGCGCCGCCGTCTTTCGACGCATAGTTTACGATCGCGGTCACATTCTCATCGGCGGGAAGTTCCAGGAAATTCTGAATCGCCTTACCCTTCGACGTGCGCGTTGCCTGCGGGATATCATAGACCTTCGTCTGGAACACGCGACCGCGGTCGGTGAAGAAGAGCACGTTGTCATGCGTCCGCGCGCTGAAGAAATGCGACAGGAAATCCTCATCGGCAACTTCGGAACCGATAATACCCTTGCCGCCGCGGCGCTGGGCCTTGAAGGTGTCTGGCGGCAGGCGCTTGATGTATCCGCCTCCCGAAACCGTGACGATCGCATCTTCGTCGGTAATGAGATCCTCGTCGCTCATCGCTTCCACGGCGCGCACGACAACCTGCGTGCGGCGCTCGTCGCCGTATTTTTCCTTGAGTCCCGCAACTTCATCTTTAATAATTTTTAATATCCGCGCCGGACTCTTCAGTATCAATTTGAGCTCTTCGATCAACGCGCGTTTTTCTTTCAATTCGGCATCGATCTTCTCGTGCTCGAGCGCGGCAAGCGTCTGCAGGCGCATTTCCAAAATCGCCGTCGCCTGCACATCGGAGAACTTGAATGTCTTCATCAAGTTCCCATGCGCGGCTTCCTTATTTTCCGACTTCTTGATCGTCGCGATCACGCGGTCAATCGCATCAAGCGCTTTTGAAAGGCCTTCCAGAATATGCGCGCGCTCCTCCGCCTTGCGAAGGTCGAACTGCGTGCGCCGGCGGATCACCTCTTTGCGATACGCGATGTATTCAACCAAAATGTCGCGCAAAGTCAGCAACCGCGGAACGAGCCCACCGTTTTCGGAAACGAGCGCGATCATATTCATATTGAAATTGCGCTCGAGTTCGGTGTGCTTGTAGAGCCAGTTCAGAACCTTCTGCGGCGCCACGTCGTTCTTGAGCTCGATCACGATCCGCATGCCTTCGCGGTCGGATTCGTCGCGCAGATCGCGGATGCCCTCGATCTTTTTTTCCTGCGCAAGCTCCGCAATCGTTTTGATGAGCTCTGATTTGTTTACCTGGTAAGGAATCTCCGTGACCACGATGTCGAACTGTTTGCCCGCTTTTTGTTCGACGATCTCAGCTTTCGCGCGCGCAAGGATGGCGCCGCGCCCGGAGATATAGGCCTCTTTGATCGCCTTCGCATCATAGATGATGGCGCCGGTCGGAAAGTCGGGGCCCTTCACGAACTGCATCAGGTCCTCGCTCGTCGCATCCTGGTTCTCCGTGAGATGCAATATCGCGTCGCAGATCTCGTTCAAGTTGTGCGGCGGGATGCTCGTCGCCATGCCGACCGCGATGCCGAGCGTTCCGTTTAGGAGCAGGTTCGGAAGTTTCGCCGGCAAGACCTTCGGCTCGTCGCGCGTCGCGTCGTAGTTCGGCATCCAGTCAACCGTTTCTTTTTCGATATCAAACAGCATCTCCTCCGCGATCGCGGAAAGTTTCGCCTCGGTGTAGCGCATTGCAGCAGCCGAGTCGCCGTCCACGCTGCCAAAGTTGCCCTGCCCCTTCACGAGCGGATAACGCAGGGAAAAATCCTGCGCCATGCGGACCAAGGTGTCATAGATAGCTGAATCGCCGTGCGGGTGATAGCGTGCCATCGTTTCACCGACGACGTTCGCGGATTTGCGGGTCTTCGCCGTGTGCGTAAGCCCCGAGTCCCACATCGCCCACAAGACGCGCCGGTGCACCGGCTTCAATCCGTCGCGCACGTCGGGCAGGGCGCGCGCAACAATGACCGACATCGCATAATCGAGGTACGATTCGCTGAGTTCTTTGGTTATTTCGCGTTTTTCGGAATTATGGGCCATGGTTATTGCGTAGCCGACGGTTGCGTTGCTGGTGTGATCTCATATTGCTTCGGCGCCTGGAGCGCGTTCCCCGCCCCTTGGAAACCGCTGACCATCCCGTGATACATCGAAACAAATCCACTGCCAAGTTCGGTCCAAAAACCGGGAGCGCTTGGCTGCGTCGCCACCGCCGGAGCCGCTGTCCCCGATTGCGCAACCGCGCCCTGGTTCGCAAGCTGCACGGGATTCCCCATCACGATGCTGTTAAAATAACCGATCCACACATACACAACGAGAGCCATCATGACGGCGCTCGCCGCGATGAGCACGCGCCGCTTCATTGGTTCGTCAAGCGATTGCAACTCCGCAAGATAATCCCTGCGTGGTTCTGGTTGCGGTGGCAATGGGGGCTGCGGTACTTGATCCATGGTTATGCGGCTTTGAGGACGACGACGCGGCCCTTGTCGGTCGCGATATCTTTTTGTTTGAAAACGAGCTTATCCATATCTTCACTCTTTTTGCCGAAGGCCTTCAAAAACTCCGCCGGACTTTTATAGAAACATGGGATCACGATCCGTGCCTCAAGCTGTTTTGCGATCTTCGCGGCGACGTCCGGCTCCAAGAAGTGCCCGCCACCGATTGGCAGGAAGAGCACATCCGGCTCCGAGAATTCTTCCATGAGCGTCGCGTCAATCGGCTTCGAGAGATGCCCGAGGAACACAAATTTCATCCCCTCCCACAACATGACGTAGGTGGTCTTCAAGAATTTTTCCGTTGACTCGCCGGCGATCTGGAATCCCGTGATCTCGATCCCCTTCACCTCGTACTCGCCCGGGAAGGATATCTCGATTCCACCATCGCCCGATTCCGTGACCTCGGTCGGCGCGAGCGTCTTTAAAGAGACGTCGGCTTTGAGCCGGTTATTATCGGAATCAAGAAGAACGGATGTTTCTCCGCTTTGCAGCCGGAAACACCCGTTGCCAAAATAATTGATCACCATACCCTGGTATTTTAGCAAAAAAAGAGGCTTCCCGCAACGAAATGCCTTGCCCTTCCTCCTCCTACTAAGAATATGTCGTCGTCAGGGCAACGCATTTCGTTGCACGCTTTACTCATTTGCTTTTTTCCGTTTTTACTATATACTTTTTCCCATGCCGCAAACTGAAGAACCGAAAGTGTCCGCCTTGGCGCAGGCGCTCAAATCAGAGCTGTCCATGACCGATTGGCCCAAAGAGGGCACCGTCGTCGAAGTGACGCTTATCAAGAAACTTCCGCGCAAGGCCTATTTCGACATGGGCCGCTTCGGTGCGGGCATTGTCTACGGGGCCGAGGTCATTAATGCACGGGAGGCACTCCGCAACCTGAACCCCGGCGACAAGCTCCAGGCGAAGATCGTCGTGCTCGACGGCGAAGAGGGCCAGATCGAGCTCTCACTCTCCGAAGCCGGCAAGCAGAAGCTCTGGCAGCAGGCAAAAGAACTCGCCGAATCGGGCGAAGTCACCAAAGCGAAGATCATGGGCGCGAATGCCGGCGGCCTCATGGCAATCGTTGCGGAAGACCTCAAGGCGTTCCTGCCGGTTTCCCAGCTGTCGCTTGAGCATTACCCGAAAGTCCCCGACGGCGATCGCGTGAAGATCGCGGACGAGCTCAAGAAGTTCATCGGCCAGGAATTGAACGTGAAGATCATTGATGTCAATCCGCGGACGAATAAGATCATCGTTTCCGAGCGCGAAGTCCTTTCCACAAACGTCAAAGAGTTACTTTCGGCCTACACGGTCGGGCAAGTGGTTGACTGCGTCGTTTCCGGCGCCGCCGACTTCGGCGTTTTCGTCCGCTTCACCGACAATCCCCAGATCGAAGGCATGATCCATATTTCCGAACTCGACTACAAACTCGTTGAGAACCCCAAGGAACTCGTGAAGATCAACGACCCCTTGAAGGCAAAGATCATTGATATTAAAGAAGGCCGCGTTTTCCTTTCATTGAAGGCCCTCAAGGAAGACCCATGGGCCACGATCGGCGACCAGTTCAAGCCAGGCCAGGTTGTGCAGGGCAAGGTCTACAAGTTCAACCCGTTCGGCGTCGTGGTCGCGCTCGAGCACGACATGCAGGGCATGGTCCACATCTCCGAGTTCGGCGGCCAGGACGAGATGAAGAAGGCACTCGCCGTGGGACAGTCCTATCCTTTTGTCATTGATACCGTAAAACCGGACGAAAAACGCATCACGCTGAAACTCAAAAAATAACCCGCCGAGGGTTATTTTTTTACTTCGCGGTGCTCCGTTTATATATTCTTTTATTGTTGATTGCTTCCTTTGCGAGAAATTCCTTTTCGATATCAAGCCCGAGCTCGATGCCAACGGCAAAGAGCAGATTGAGAACGTCCGCCACCTCTTCACCGGTCTTGTTCACGATCTCGCGATCCTTATCAACATACATTCCCGAGATCTTCCGGCATGCCTTCACCAATTCCCCGACCTCCTCCGTCAGCATGAGCAGCCGCTCATGCAGCGACTCATCCTCAAAACCGCGCTCCTTGATCTTCGCGTGGATATATTCCTGAAGATGCTCCAGCGTGCCGGGTGTGAGCTCCATCTTCCAATATTAGCAGTGCCGGACCCCAGAGTCGAACTGGGCACGCCTGCCTCTTCAGGGCAGCGCTCTACCGATGAGCTAGTCCGGCGACGCTTAGCATCATAGTATGTTTTTATTTTTCCATCAAGCAAAACTTGGTCGGGCCGCTGGGAATCGAACCCAGTCTACCTGTACCCAAAACAGGCGTACTACCGGTATACGACGGCCCGCACGAGCGCACGCGAACGTCCCTTTAAACTATCTCACTTTTGGTTTAGAATCAATCGCGAGATCCATACCGTCCGTCGCCCTCGTAGCTTAATGGATAAAGCAGGGCTCTTCTAAGGCCTTGATGGGGGTTCGATTCCCTCCGAGGGTACCAAGATATAAAAAGCCGGGTCGCAAGGACCCGGCAATTGCTTTTACCTCATACATTTATGACGACTGCGAAATCTTTCGCAGTGAGTCGCTCTGAGGACCTCGCCGCTTCTATGAGCGGTGCCACTTTCTTCCGCCATTTTGCGCGCGCGAGAGCGAACTCCTCTTGGAACTTCGGATCGCTAAAGTTGAACCGCTTCTGGGACAAGGAAGAGGTCGCCTTTCTCCTTCTGCGCTTGGAACGCTTCGATGCCGCCATTTTCTTTACCATCGCCCACCTCTCTCAATTAAATTTTCAAATATCAATCTCGCGATTCCATAGTTCAGGGCTCACCCGCGACAACTTGTCGAGTTCCTGATTGGTTTTTTCCACTTTCGCGAAACTTTTTCGCAACTCCTCCTCGATCTCTCGAGGATCCTTCTTTAAGATGTCAATGTCCATGTCCATATCGTCCTCCCACTAGCTATGTTTTACCACAAAAAAAGACGCTGCGACAGTTAAACTGAAGCGGCGTCCTGATTGCTACATTCAAGAATGTTTCACACCCCTTGGCGTTGTAGGCAATGCCAAGAAGTCTTGGCGATGATCTTCAGGTCAACAAGGAAGCAAAAATTTATTATGTACCACCGGATGAATTTTGCCTCCGCCCGTCGTCCGGGCGAATCTCCCAACTCAAAGACCATTTCTCTGCCAAGGTAAACCTGAGTGGGACCCGTAATGCCGGGCATCGCTTGTCGGCACTTAGCCCAGCCGCGAATTGTCGCTGACAGCTCCCTCGCGCTGCTCCACTCCTCCGGCCTCGGTCCGACGATGCTCATCTCGCCTCGCACAACATTGAAGAGTTGTAGTAATTCATCGAGATGGCTCCTCCGCAAGAACTTTCCCATCCTCGTGACCCGAGGATCGTTCCTTGTCCTTACCAATGCATGGCTTCCGCATGACTGATAATACATCGTACGAAACTTGAAAATGGTAAAAGGGTTTCCTCCCCGCCCCATCCGTTTCTGTTTGAAAATCACAGGACCGCGTGAGTCCAACTTGATTGCGCACGCAATCAGCATAAGGATGGGCGAACAGACGGAAAGAGCAATCAACGAACCAACAACGTCAAAAATCCTCTTTCCTCTCTTTCTGTATATTTCTCTCAAGCAAAACCTCCTGGATTGAACAGCTATTTTACCCCACGAACTTTCCGCATGGTAACACCTTCGCCCAGATTCGTCAAGCAGCTAAACTTTTTTCTCCCGCTCGTACAGCACGTACGAATAAACAACCACGCCGATTGATGTTGCGATGATCGGCACCAGCATGAGCCATATCGCGATCGAAGGAAGCACAATTCCGAGCAAGCTGACCAACGCGGAGATTTTGAACCAGCGTCCTCCGGCTTCATGCGTCTTTTTCCAGACGGCGTCGCTGCTGATGGTCCATGGCGTGCGGATGCCGATGAACCAGTTTGGCTCGGTGTGCGGCAAGATCATACCAATGAACCAAAACAAGAATGAGAATGCCGGAATGATGGCTGCCGTGAAGTTGAACGGCACGCCGAGATTCCAGAAAAGAAACAGCAGAAAGAAATAATAAAAAAGGAACGAGATGGCGATGATAAGATAATCAAAATAGTTCCTGAACTTTGCGATATTTTCCCGCTTCGGGTCTACGCGCGGGATGATGAGGAAAATGACAAACATGATCGCAATGATGATCGGGAACATCGCGACGGCCCATCCTTTTGCCATATACCCGTTCACATTGCCGCCCGCATCCCAATGTGAAGCGACCACCGGCGGGAGCTGGGGATAGAAAAACAAGCCGGTTGCGACCGACGCGAGCACAATGACCAAAACGCCCCATTCGGATTTCCTCATGTTTCGAAGTTCTTTTCCCCAAAATTATACTACATTATCCACAGATGGCACACATTCTATGGTTTATACTGAAAGTAGATTTGTGAGGAGGTCTGTTCTTATGAAAAAACTGCGACTCTACCTTCGCACGCGGCATATGCGCCGCATAACCAATTCCAGACGCGCTACCCGCTAAAGGAGGTGATCCAGTATCCTGGGAGGCCAACCCCCTTCCATATCCAGCTTCGCAGCCCCGTCCGCAAGACGGGGCTTCCTCTATGTACTCGTCGAAGGTTGAAAAAAATGCCTATTATCTCTAGGATAGTGGGTACGCAGATAGGGGGCACTTAGCTCAGTGGTTAGAGCATCCGCTTTACACGCGGAGGGTCGTAGGTTCAAATCCTACAGTGCCCACCCGTATTTTAGAATTTTTTAATCTTGAGGTGGTATCGTAAATTGCTATGAAGACCGCTGAGAAAAAAATGGCCCGTGCGTTACGACGCAAAGGGCTGTCGATCAATGAAATTTATCCAACATTGAGAGTGTCGAAAAGTAGCGCCAGTACGTGGGTGCGAGACATTGAATTAACCGAGAGCCAGAAACGAGGATTATCTTTGCGAGGGCATAGAAAAGAAGATGTCGAAAAGAGGAGAATAACAAGATTGACACGGGAGAACGCGCGTAGGCAGGTCGTTATTGATAAAGCAAAAGAGAATATTCTTGCTGTTTCAAAAAACGAACTGTTTCTTATGGGAATTTCTCTTTACTGGGCGGAGGGCAGTAAGACAAAACGGAGTGTTGTTTGTTTCTCGAACAGCGATCCACGACTTATCCAGATCATGAAGAAATTTTTTAAAGATTCGTGTGGTATCCCTGACGAAAAATTTAGGGGACACGTACATCTTCATCCGCACCTTGATTCCAAGAAAGCAGAGAGTTTTTGGAGCGAGGTTTCGGGAATTCCTATCAGCCAATTCTTTAAAACATCCCAAGCGCACAATCGCGCCAGCAAAGGAGGGAAAGATTCCCTGCCGTATGGAACTTTCAATATCTATATATGTAGCACTGAGCTGTTTTTGAAAATAAAAGGTTGGACGGAGAAAATCTATAGCTCCCTGTTTAACTCGAGGACATAAAAAACGTCGATAAACGCTACAGATTTAGCTTGTAGAAATTCTCAAATAATTCCGCGACGAGGACCGGCCCGGTGCCGCCCGGGGTCTTCGTGTAGTGGATATTTTTTTCTTCGGCGCCCGCAGGATTGAAGTCCCCGACGATCTTCCCGTCGAGCTGGTTGAAGCCAAAATCAATGACGAGGGCACCCTCGCGCAAATGTTCAGCACCGAACAAATGCGGCTGTCCGGCGCCGCTCACCACAATATCCGCATCGCTCAATTTCTCGTGCAGGTTCTTCACGGTGGCATCGAGCACGACGAGTTCCGAAACCTTGTTCTGCAGCCAGAAACCAACCGGCTTGCCAATGAGGAATCCGGCACCGACCATCACCGCCTTCAGATCGCGCACATTCCGATGCTCAAGCTTCAAGATTTCCTCGACGGTCGCAACCGAGGGCGGCATAACGGAACTCCGCTCGGTATAGAACGCGCCGAGAGCCGCCTCGCCCAGGCAGTCGGCATCTTTTTCTTTTGGAATCGCGTTCAAAACATAATGACGGTTGATCGTTCCGGGCAACGGGAGTTGCACGATGAACCCACCGCAATTTTTTGGCTGGGAAAGGCGGCCGATCTCCGCACGCAATGCATCCGTCGTGCTGTCGGCAGGCAATTGATACAGCCGGAACTCGACCCCGAGCTCTTTCGCCGCGCGCTCTTTTTGCTTCAAAAAATTGAGCGATGCCGGATCGTCGCCGACCACAACCGCGCCAAAGAACCTGTCGGGCCGCGGCAACGCCTTGAGGCGCGCCACGATTCCTTCCGCGATTTTTTTCCCGTCAATAATCATCGTTCATTCAGTGACGCAAGCGGAAATTTTTTGGCAAGCGCAATGACCTGCTTTTTTATGTTCTTGTTGTCCGCCAAAACGTCGTTCAAGAAACCGGCAACGATCTTCATTTCTTTTTCCTTCATCCCCCGCGTCGTAAGCGCCGGCGTCCCGAGACGGATGCCGGACGGGTCCATCGGCGGACGCTGGTCGAACGGGATCGTGTTTTTGTTCGCAATGATTCCATTGTTTTCAAGCCGTTGGCTCGCTTCCTTGCCGGACAAGCCGCGCGAGGCGACGTCAATAAGGAGCAGGTGAGTATCCGTTCCGCCGGAAACGATCCGCCAGCCGTGTTTTTGCAGCTCACGCGCCAGCGTCCGCGCATTTTTAACGATCTGGTGCGCATACTTTTTGAATGCCGGCCGCACGTCTTCCTGCAAGGCCACTGCCGTCGCCGCGATCTGGTTCACGTGCGGGCCACCTTGCAAGCCCGGGAACACCGCGCGATCAATGGCCCGCGCGATATCAATCTTGTTGCGTGCCCCAATCTTTGAATTGCGGTTCGCAAAGATCATCGCGCCGCGTGGACCGCGCAGCGTCTTATGGGTTGTGGTCGTCACGATATCCGCATACGGAAACGGCGACGGATGCGCACCGCCAGCAACGAGCCCCGCGAAGTGCGACATGTCTACCATTAAATAGGCATGGACCGAATCGGCAATTTTTCGGAATTTGGCGAAATCGATCGTGCGCGGATATGCGGTGAACCCTGCGACGATGAGGCGTGGCTTCTCTCGACGCGCCAGGCGCCCAATGGCGTCATAATCGAGCATCTCCGTTTTTTTATCAACGCCGTAGCGGATCGCGTTCCAGAATTTCCCCGTCGCGCTCACCGTGTGCCCGTGCGTCAGATGGCCGCCCATCGAGAGCTCCATGCCCATGATCTTTTCCCCCTGCGGCACAAGCCCAAGATAGACGGCAAGATTCGCCGGCGAGCCGGAGTATGGCTGGACGTTCACATGCCACGCCTTCGGGGAAAGTTTGAAAACTTTCAACGCGCGCTCCTTGCACAGCACTTCGATCTGGTCAACAAACTGGTTGCCGCCATAATACCGCGCACCGGCATAGCCCTCCGCATATTTATTGGTGAGCGCCGAACCAAGCGCGTGCAAAACCTCTGACGAAACAACATTTTCCGAAGGGATCAGGTCGAGCGATTCCCGCTGCCGAGCCAATTCTTTTTTTATTAAATTATCGAGAAGAGTATCTTTCATGGGATTAGTAAAATGACATAAATTTTTAATGAAAAACGGCGATTGGTTGGCTGGGAATATCAGACCATTCGTTAATAATACTCCGTATGACAGCTGTTGAAAACGGTGCGGTATGTGGTGTACTATCTCTGCATGGCAACGATTGAATCACTCCCGGGGAAGGAACATGCAGATTACGAGAAAACCGTCCTGGACAGCCTGCACGATGCGGGGTTTGAGGGAGAACCCGAGCCCGAACTCGTTGAGCGACTTGATGAATTGGAAGAATACTCAAAATTCAACGAGGATTCTCGGAGGGTCAGGATTGCGGTCGAAAGGATCATGGACCACCTTGGCATCAAAGACAAGGGAGACGTTACCGTCGCCACCATCGTCCACGACATAGGGAAGTCCGGACCAAAATCCGCAACAAAGGAACAACAGATGACCGTCATTAAGCTCTACGCAGCGGAAGGTCTCAAAGACCCAAAGCAGTCCGTCGAGGATGCTATAAAGGGGATCTTCCCAGAAGAAACCGAGGAGATGCTCGCGAACCTCCGCAATTGCGGCGTTGATCCATCGGAGAATATGCGCGCGTTTTGGGACCATCACGCAACATGGACGTACGACACGCTTGAAAAGTGGCCGGCGGGATTTTCAAAAAATATGCGCGTCATTGCGGCGACACACCACATTGACCGCGGCATCAATCCTTATCACCTCGCAGAGTCCGACGTCCCCCTTCAGGCAAAAATGGTCGGTACCATGGAATATTACGTGGAGGCGCTGCAGATGAGGATTCTCATGGTAGCCGATAAAATGGAAGCCGCGATGAGACGGGCCGGCGATAACCATGAACAGGCCATGGCGCTAACGAAGCGGCTGCTAGGGCCCATGGCAGAGCACGACGAAGCAATGGCGCTTGTCCTCGCTGCCGTAGGCGAACTCGGCAAACAAGGAAAGCTTTTCGATGAGAGCGCCTTCCGCGCCGCGGCGTGATGTTGCTTGGGTGCCCACCGGGAATTGGACCCGGATTGCCGCTGCCACAGAGCGGAGCTTTACCATTAAGCTATGGGCACCATGAAATCGCCCTTGCGAATCGCTTTTAATCTACACTGATTCGCGTTTTTTTTCAATTTACGGCAGAAACATGCCGCGCGGCGGCATCTGCTATACTAAGGAAACGTGAGTGAGCTTTTGTCCCATCTGGTCGCGGCCGCGAGCCACAATATTCCCCTGGCTTACTTCGTTATTTACCTCGGCACGATCTTCGTGGGGAATATTTCCGCGTTCGTGAGCTTCTGGATCGTGACCCAAGGGATGTTCGGCCCATGGGGCGTCCCCTTGCTCATCCTGACCATATTTCTTGCCGACATGAGCGGCGATATCGCATGGTATTCTCTCGGACGGTTCACGCACGATACCCGGTTCGGAAATTGGATCAGAGGCCACGTTCCGGGATACCACAAAGCGGAAGCGACAATGGCAAAGAATGGCGGCATCCTTATCTTCTTTGCCAAGTTCGTTTACGCATCAAGCTTCCCGGTCATCTTTGCGCTTGGATGGACACGCATGCCCTTCAGGAAATTCTTCAAAAATTCCGTGCTCTCCATCCTCATCTGGCTCCCCGTGCTTGTCGGCTTGTCCTTCGGTCTTGTCGCGGGGTTGTCGCCGCTCAACGCCATAACGACATTCAAGGACTTCCAACTGATATTCGTGATTGGCCTCGCGCTTTTCATCGTCTTCGATTATCTCCTCGCGCATGTTATCGGGCAACTATTTGAACGCCGGTTCCGGAGGCGACCAGCGCACGATGTCATCGATGTTTGACCACAACGGCAATTATTTATAAAATAACATTTATCTTCCATAAACCACATGTCCAACCTTACCAAAAATATCATCTGGGCCGTCGTGACGCTCGTCGCGCTCTCGCTTATTTTTTCATTTTTTGTCGGACCGCAAACACAGCCGACGACGATCAGTTTGAACGAGCTTGCCCAAAAGATCAACGCGGGAACGGTGAAGCAGATCGTCGTGAATGGCGACAACCTCTCCATCACCTACAAAGACGGGACTGCGGCGCAATCGCAGAAAGAAGTCGAGACCGGGATCACCCAGACGTTTGCCAACTATGGCGTGACATCGGGAAGCTTGCAAGCCGTTGACCTTGAAGTGCAGAACCAGTCGGGCTGGGAATACTGGGCGAGCCTTTTACTCCCCACGCTCCTACCGCTCATCGCGATCGGCATCTTCTTCTGGCTCATGTTCCGCCAGGCGAAAGGCGGCGTAAACCAGGCATTCAACTTCGGCCGCTCAAACCTCCGGCTTTCCACCTTCAAGGATAAAGTGATGTTTCGCGATGTCGCTGGCCTCAAGGAAGCAAAAGAAGAGCTCATTGAAGTCGTTGATTTCTTAAAAAATCCTAAAAAGTTCCTTGACTTGGGCGCCCGCATCCCCCGAGGAATATTGCTGATGGGACCTCCGGGGACCGGAAAAACGCTCATCGCCCGCGCCGTCGCCGGCGAAAGCAATGTCCCGTTCTTCTATATATCCGCATCGGAATTCGTTGAGATGTTCGTGGGCGTCGGCGCCTCGCGCACGCGCGACGCCTTTATGACGGCAAAAAAGGCCTCCCCGGCCATTCTCTTCATTGATGAGATCGACGCCGTCGGCCGCCAGCGCGGCGCAGGGCTTGGCGGCGGCAACGACGAACGCGAACAGACGCTCAACCAGATCCTTGTCGAGATGGACGGCTTTGACCGCGACACGCGCGTAATCGTGCTTGCAGCGACCAACCGTCCCGACATTCTCGATCCGGCGCTCCTCCGCCCCGGCCGCTTTGACCGCCGCGTCATTTTGGATCTGCCGGACATGAATGACCGCGAGGCCATCCTCAAAATCCACGCCGAAGGGAAAGTCCTCGAGAAGAATGTTGATCTCCGGAGGGTTGCCGTCCGCACACCCGGCTTTTCGGGCGCCGACCTTGCGAACCTCATGAATGAAGGCGCCATCATCGCCGCGCGGCGCAACAAGAAGATCATCGGCCAGGACGAATTTTATGAAGCCGCCGAAAAGGTAATCCTCGGGCCGGAGCGCAAGAGCCGCGTCATATCACCGAAAGAAAAAGAGATCACGGCGTACCACGAAGGCGGCCATGCGCTCGTCGCTGCGGGCGTGAAAGATGCTGACCCGGTCCAAAAGGTTTCGATCATCAGCCGCGGATTCGCCGGCGGGTACACCATGAAGCTGCCAACGGAAGACCAGCACATAAAGACGCGCCAGCAATTCCTCGCCGACCTCGCCATGATGATGGGCGGTTATGCATCGGAAAAATTGACGTTCGGCGACGTGTCAACTGGCGCTTCAAATGACCTGAAGCAGGCATCGGACCTTGCGCGCCGGCTCGTCACCAAATACGGCATGAGCAATCTGGGGCCGATGACCTTTGGCAAAACCGAAGATATGATCTTCCTGGGCCGCGAAATATCGTCCGAAAAAAATTATTCCGAGCACGTTGCTGCGGAAATAGACAAAGAGGTCCGCGGTTTCATCGATCACGCATACCAAATGGCAGAAAAAATCCTCAAAGCGAATAAGCCGGCGCTCGCAAAGATTGCGGACACGCTCATCCAGAAAGAAACGATTGAACAAGACGAGTTTGTAGCCATCCTGAAACCCTTCAAGATCAAGCCGATAAAGGCGTAACAGGGCTTTTTGGTATAATCATAGTAAAGGAAAAGGTCGAAGCAGAGCAGACGGTAACAATGATTATTATGAAAACACTTCATATTGTCGCATTTATCCTTCTCGTTATCGGCGGCCTCAATTGGCTTTTGGTCGCCTTCGGCTGGAATTTGGTAAGCGCGATCTTTGGCTTTTCGGGAACGCTCGTCATGCTGATATACATTCTTGTCGGCCTTTCAGCGATATTCGAGGCCTTTACGCACGGCAAAAATTGCAAGACCTGCAGCGCAGGCGCCGGCATGCCGATGGCGAAATAGGTCTCGTGCGAGATTAAAAAGAGCCCCGGATGGGGTTCTTTTTTTGTATGTGGGCGCGGTAGGATTCGAACCTACAACCGGACGTGTATATGGCCCTTCGGGCCATAAAACTGGTTCGCTCGTTAAAAATATAAACGTATGGGCGTCCTTGTGGGCGTGCCAGGACTCGAACCTGGAACCGGACGTGTATAAGACGTCTGCTCTACCATTGAGCTACACGCCCATACGTTTATATTTTACCTCGCTGCCAGTTTTAAGACGTCTGCTCTGCCGTTGAGCTACGCGCCCCGCCGACTAATCCTTCACTATCTTATCAAATTGGTCCATCGCAACCGATCCCTGCGTATTGAAGTTGTTGATCGCGTTCACGTCGGTGTTGATCTGGTTCACGATTCCCTGCACCGTGCCGGGTGCTTCGTATTTTCCGGAGAAACGCACCTGCAAGACGGCAAGCAAGCGATCAAGGTCGCTGCTGTAAGTGATGAGCTGGTTGATCAGCGCGAGCCGGCTCGAAATTGACTCGAGCGCCGCCTGCTGCGCGGAGAAAGAACTGATCCCCGAAAGCGACTGCGTCATAATCCCGATCTGGTTCGAAAGTTCAACCGCCTGGTCGCGCAGATCCTGGCTCTGGTTGATGAGATTCGTGGTGAGCGTAAGCGCATCCGCGTAGTCGCCGTTTTGGTCATCCTTGCTTATCTGCGCAAGCTCAACCGTCGAAGAATTCGACATGCCGACAATATTCTGCGCGATGAGCGCCCCCTGCAGGCGCGCGTCCGTGAAAGCCACGGGCACCTGATTCCTGCTCCCCCAGTACATGGCGAGCGCATAACCCGCGACCACCAGAACGACAAAGGCCACAATAACCTTCGTGCGACGTGAAATCTTGGTCATTTGATTACACTATTTCTATCAAAACTGGACCCAAAAAGCAAGGTTGAGAAGCACCCACAAAGCGTATACAATAGAAACCATCGCGCGCGTTGTGCGCACCTGCGGGTATCGTATAACGGTATTACCTCAGCTTTCCAAGCTGATGACAGGGGTCCGACTCCCCTTACCCGCTCAATATCAAGGGCTATGCGGTGGAGAACTTTTAGATAAAGAAAAGACCGCCATTGGCGATCCCTTATGTGTGCGATATCTCTAAAAAAAATAAATTACTTTCTTCTTTGGTTCCCTTTCGGGAATATTACCAAGGAACCTATCTTATCTTGATTGTTTCTAATGTGCTCACCGATCGCTTTTCGTATCTCGTCACCAACCGAATTTTTACTGGCCCTTGTAAGGATTCTAAGCTTCTCCAAATCTTTTTCGTTTATGTTAACCGCTATACTAACTTGTTCGCTCATATTCCTCCTTATCTCGATTTAACAACTACCCGCATTCTATATCTTGACGGAATAATTGTCAAAGGCTATGATCTCCTTGCTGAGTTCAGTTCTTTAATTCAAGTTCACACTTTGATCGGAGGGTACAATGATCGAACATATTCATCCAAGGTCAGGCGCTGCAATCCGCGGTATGCTCCTGCCACCAATGACCAAACTGCTTCCCGGTGACCGCTATGATTCACATGGCGGCAACTGGGAAGAACATCCCATGCTCGAGGGATGCGTTATCCATCCTGGATGCCAAACGTTGTGGGTTCGCCCAAGCGGCGACCCCTCGACCCTCCCCGAGGAAGGGAAAGGTCTCCTGTGCTATCTTGCAGGCCACAACTTCCTACTCACAGAGGATTCTTGGCACTGGAAAGTCATCCCTTCGCTTCACTGGAAACACGATGGACGCATGGACTGGGCGGTTCAAGATCCAGACTGCATCCCCGATCTTATCGCCCGAGGCTTTCTTCTTCCCCTTCCGGGCGACCCCGAAGTCTACGAGGTCACCGAGGCGGGGCATGTAGCTGCTAAGGCAATGCTTCAGTAACAAGCTTCGATATGAAAAGTAGGGGCAGTAATCTCACTACGAGGTTGCTGCCCATTTTTATTCCCCAACAAACATTGATCATTAAAAGAAAACGGCGACTCTTATTAAAGACGGGTCGCCGTCGAATGGTTTTGTTTTTGGTGCTATTGAGCAAAAGAACGAAGATTGGCCTCGACAACATCGAGAAAGTTATCAGGCACCGGAGGAAATCTGCCGGTCTCAAGGAATGCGTGAGCATCCAGAGTCACGCCGCCTTCCATCGCCTCGTTGAGATCGCAGAGAACAAAATTGAAACTTTGAATCTTCCAGGCAAATTCGGCACCTGCTTCACGAGTGGTTGACGGCAAATCACATTGTGCCAATGCTTCAGACATCACTTGAGCTTCCTCGGCAGTGTAACGTTCAAACTTCAATCCTTCGCTCAATATGTGGGACCCCGCGGCCTTATCGCAAAACTCCGGGCCGATAAATCCACTTGCCATGACAATATGACCATGTTTGCCACAAACCTTACAGAGCTCAAATCTTGCTTCTGACAATGTGCACCTCCCACGCGGATTCTATTCGTTAGATCGTCATTCGTCAATATTTCTCGATCATAAAATCCAGAACGGCAAATTTGCTGGGCTTTTCTTCGAAATAGGTTCTAATAGCAGATACTAACCCGCTCATTCTCAAGCGTCATGCGGTGAAAAACTTTTGAGATAAAGAAAAAAGGTCGCGGACAGACTTGCCGTGACCTTTGTGCTGCAATCCTTACACGAATCAGCGTTCCTCATTCTTGATCCTGCTCCCAAACGAAAGATGAAATCCGGCATTACGAACGGCGCGAGCCATTGCTAATTTTGCCTTTGGGATGTCGTTCGCGAACACGCGGATCTCTTGATGAACCGAAGCTCCCCTCACTGAAAGCAATAGGCATCCGCGCTCGTCAATGATCTTCACAGAGTTCCTTCCCGTTGCGTTCTTGCTCGCGGTGATATACCCCGGACTTATTTTTGCAATCGAGCCCTCTTTGATGATCGCTGGAAGAAATCGCCAAGCGGCTTCAATGACGGTCTGGTGGTCGCCGCCCAATTTACCAGACCAACGCCTATGATGATTCGCCAATCGCCACCTCCTGTAAAGATTTACTGCCCGCATTTTATATCTTGACGGAACGATTGTCAAATGCTATAAACTAGTCAGCGAGGGAAATTATCATGGTGAACTATGAGCATCTGTATCCTGAGTTTATTCGCTGCGACGACGCTGAAGACATTAACCACTTACTCGCCCAGCTAACCGACAATCCAACCCCCATTAACACCGAACGGCTTGTAGAAATCTGTACAAATGCGATGACGTGCGTCGCTCGAGACAGCAACGGCCATATCGTGGCTATGGGAACACTTTCCGTACGGGATATTCCCACAGGGAAAGTCGGCCTTTTGGATGATGTAGTCGTTGATAGTTCGATGAGAGGACGCGGCATCGGGAGGCTGATCGTGAAGGATCTTATGAAGGTTGCGAAGACGCGCCGCGTAAGCCTTCTCGAACTGACGTGCAGGCCGACGCGAACAGAAGCCAATTTTCTTTACGAGGGTCTCGGTTTCAAATCGAGCCCGACGAATCGTTATGTGATAAAGTTCTGACAGATTGAACGGCAGGCATAAGTATGGCCTGCCGCTTTTTTAACTCAAGTCATAATGGCAGTTTTTGTCGCCCAATGCATGATAAACAGCGCAGGGCGGGACGATCTTTGAACGGTTTTGACGGGAAGGTAAGTCAGTGATGCAATCTCACCAGAATATTCGGCGAATCGGCTCTGCTATAATTTTGTAAATGGCGAAATTTGGGAAGGAAACCAAAAAGCTTCTCGGCATGGTAGGGCCCGGCGTTATCACTGGCGCTGCGGATGATGATCCTTCTGGAATCGCCACCTATTCGCAAACCGGAGCACAGTTCGGTTACGGCCAGTTATGGATCGCCGTACTTTTATTGCCCTTCATGACGGCGATCCAAGAGGCGTGCGCAAGGATAGGTGCCGTGACGGGAAAAGGGATCGCTGCAGTCATCAAGGAGCGTTACAGCAAAAAAGTTCTTTACGGGATGCTGATCCTCGTGCTCCTCGCGAATACGATCAACATTGGCGCGGATTTGGGCGCGATGGGTGCTGCGGCTCAGCTTGTCGTCCCAATAAATTTCGCAGTTCTCACGCTCTTCTTCACGGCGCTCATTTTAATCCTTGAAATATTCACCTCATACAAGACATACGCAAGGATTTTAAAGTGGCTTGTGTTATCGCTGCTTGCATATCCGCTTACGTTATTTCTCGTAAAAGAACCGTGGGGAACTCTGCTCAAGGCAACTTTTGTTCCCCACGTTCAGCTGAGCTTTGCATTTCTTTTCATCATTACCGGCGTTTTTGGAACGACTATCTCTCCCTACATGTTTTTTTGGGAAGCATCCGAGGAAGTCGAAGAGGAAAAGAAAAAACGCCTCATAAAAGATGGCAAGCCGAGTGTCACCAGATCTTTTCTTCGGTCTCTGCGGATTGATAATTTTGTCGGGATGCTATCATCGCAGATCGCAACCTGGTGTATCATCGTTGTCGGCGGCACTGTTCTCAACGCAAACGGTGTGACGAATATCGCAACGGCAGCAGATGCGGCGAAGGCGCTCATTCCGCTCGTGCATACGTTTCCCGACGCAGGATTTCTTGCAGGATGCATCTTCGCTGTAGGAGTCATTGGGCTGGGATTGCTTGCAGTTCCGGTCTTATCCGCTTCGGCATCGTACGCACTTTCCGAAGCTTTGAATTGGAAAGAGGGACTTAATCTGAAGCTGAAGCGGGCTCACGGGTTCTATGGCATCATTACCATCGCCACACTGATCGGTCTCATGATAAATTTCGTGGGAATTAATCCGATACAAGCGCTTGTTTTCACGGCCGTTTTCAATGGCGTGGTTTCAGTCCCGCTTATATTCATCATCGCGAAGATTGCGCGCAATAAAGAAATTATGGGCGAGCATGCGAGCGGGACGCTTTCTCATCTCTTTGTCTGGGGGACCTTTGTTGTCATGGCGGCAGCGGCGGTGGCCATGTTTGCGACCTTGGCCTGGTTGTAATAATCCAACGATAAAAATTGGGCGTCACCATTTCTGGCAACGCCCCGCACTAGAATTGAAACTCCATCTGAGTTTCTTCCTTGACCCATGAATGCTGCATCCTTTTTTTGAACGCGGCGAATGGATCTCCGCCATCCTCGCTAATCTTCCGGCGTTTTTTCTTCCGCTCTTTTCTCTTTATTGACCGCTGCTCCATTTTTTCCGGTGGAGGCGGTTCTTCAAGATCGTCGAATCGGCGATCGTGGCTCCTGCCCTCCGGATGTATGGCGCACTGCCAGTAGCACGACTTCAGCCGACCGTGCCGATGGACAAGCAGCATGTATGCATTGCATCCTTTGGGACATTTCTTCGGCCGTTGGAACACGCGCCATCGTGCAAATCTTGCCTCCTCGAAGAGATCTTCAAAGAAGGCTTCGCTTCTTCGAATAAACGGCCCGACGCTGTATACTCTTTTATCGAAACGGTTGACGATAATCACCCATCCCGAATCTATGCCGACCCATCCGATCCGCCTTTTGGTTGACCAAACGATCGCCCGATAATCATTTCCCGCGTCAATATACTTCTGTGGCGGCCGATAGACAAAGCAAATCTCGCCGGGTTCCTGGTACTTCCGCGATTCTGGACGAACCAGCCCGAACCCTCTCACTGAGGCCGATATCTCGGAAAAGCTTCTTTCGAAAAAACGCTTTCCCCTGAGATTTTTTTTCAGCTTTTCGTATGCTCCGTCAAATGCTGCAAGTTGTTCCTGTTCCACCGCTCTACCTCCTGATTCACGTTATGCGAGAACTGTCTCCTGTTATACCCGAATCGCCAAAGAAAATCAAAGGAACCCACAAGAAAAGGAAAAGGCCCGCAAATTGCAGGCCTTACTTTATGAGTGCTGTGGTACGTATAGTACGAGTAAAACAATAAATGTATTATTTTGTGACCGCGCTTTGTGCGCGGTTTGTTGAAGTATTCAGTTTGTGGAGTTCTGGTATAACTATACCACTCCTCTGGATATCGCAAGAAAAAGCTGTGGATAACTCTAGAGGACTACTTGGAGGAAGCGCTTTTTGCCGATCTTCAGGATTTCTCCACCCTTGAGGACAACTATTGCCGTCGGATCTTTTTCCGTTCTGCCGTCAACATCAAAACCACCCTGCTCGATGAGCCGCCGGGCTTCGCTCTTGCTCTTCGCGCCTGCGGCGATGAGAATGTCCAATACGGACATTTTCGCCAAACGCAACTTCAGCTTCGGTACGTCGTCAGGAATCTCTTTTTTCGAAAAGAGCTTCTCGAATTTTTCTTGGGCGGCGGCGGCGCTTTTCTCGCCGTGGTATTTCTTCACAATTTCAAAACCAAGTTGTTCTTTGATGTTTTTCCATTGAGATGCGCCTGCCGACGTTCCTTGGATGATCTTTGTAATTTGAGAATCGGAAAGATCGGTACAGAGCGCAAAATATCGGGTGATGATGGCGTCCGGGAGCGACATGATCTTACCAAACATGTCTGCCGGTTCGTCGGTCAAGCCAATATAATTTCCCAAGCTTTTTGACATCTTCTTTCCACCGTCAGTCCCTTCCAAAATGGGCATCGTCATAATATCCTGCGGTTTCATATTGGATTTTTCCATAAGCATTCTCCCGGCCAGAAGATTGAATGTTTGATCGGTGCCGCCGAGCTCGACGTCCGCTTTGATGGACACCGAATCATATGCCTGAAATATCGGATAGAGTAATTCGTGCATCCGGATTGATTTATGGTCCCGCAATCTGGTTTGAAAATCTTCCCGTTCAATGATCTGCTGGACGCTTACCAACCCAAGCAATTCAATGATTCTTGCGCCGTCAAGCTTCCCAAGCCATTTACTGTTGTAGACAATCTCCGCTTTTTTCATATCAATAACCATCCCGGCTTGCTTCAAATAATTCTTCATATTCTCACGCACCTGCGACTCGGTAAGCGGCGGACGTGTCTTATCGCGGCCCGAAGGATCCCCGATCAGAGCAGTGAAGTCCCCTATCACGAGCACCACATTGTGTCCGAGATCCTGGAACTCGCGCAACTTGCGAAGCACCACAGCGTGGCCCAGATGCAGATCGGGAGATGTCGGATCAATGCCAAACTTCACGCGCAATTTTTTTCCGGATCGGAGCGCATGTTCCAGGTGCTTCCGATCCATCACGTCTTCAACGTTCCTCGAAAGTAATGCGCTGATCTTTTCTTCGCTGGCGGACATTATGATTTCTTGATGATCTCGTCAATCACGCCGTATTCTTTTGCTTCTTCGGCGGAAAGCCAAAAGTCGCGCTCGGTGTCTTTCTCCACTTTCGCGAGCGTCTGTCCCGTATGTTTCGCAAGAAGCTGGTTCAATCGCTGCTTGGTCTTCAGAATCTGCCGCGCGGAAATTTCAATCTCCGTCGCCTGCCCGCCGATCGAATCAACCGCAACCTGGTGTAGCAATATTTCCGCGTTGGGCAACGCGAACCGCTTTCCCTTTTTTCCTGCCGCAAGCAGGAATGCGCCCATGGACGCGGCGACGCCAACCGAGATGGTCGAGACATCCGATTTCACATACTGCATCGTGTCATAGATCGCCATGCCGGCCGTAACCGAACCGCCCGGGCTATTGATATAGAGCTTGATGTCTTTCTTCGCGTCCTCGTGGTCAAGGAACAAAAGCTGCGCAATGACGGTGTTCGCGACCGCGTCGCTCACCGGACCGCCCAAAAAGATGATGCGCTCCTTGAGTAGGCGCGAGTAAATATCATACGCGCGCTCGCCGAATTGCGATTTCTCTATGACCGTCGGTATTAAGTATTGGTTTTCTGGATCCATAGTGATGAGTTAATTATAGGAAGGGTATGAGGAGTAATGCAATGATATTGATGATCTTGATGACGGGATTGATCGCCGGCCCGGCAGTGTCTTTATAGGGATCGCCCACCGTATCGCCCGTAACAGCCGCCTTATGCGCCTCGGAGCCCTTGCCGCCAAGATGCCCTTCTTCTATGTATTTCTTTGCATTGTCCCACGCCGCGCCACCGGAGGTCATCGAGATCGCAACAAAGATGCCGGTCACAATGGACCCGACGAGCAGCCCGCCGAGCGCTATGGGGCCAAGGAGGAACGCAACCGCAATCGGAACGACGACGGGCAAAAGCGCTGGCACAATCATTTCCTTGATCGCGGCCGCCGTCACAAGATCAACGCACCGTGCGTAGTCCGGCTTTGCTGTTCCCTGCATGATGCCGGGGATTTCTTTAAACTGCCGACGCACCTCGACGACAACACTCCCCGCAGCTTTCCCGACCGCCTTCATCGAGATGGACGCGAAAAGATACGGAATCATGCCGCCGAGTAAAAGTCCGATGACAATTCGCGGATCGCTCAAGTCAAAACGAATGACGCTACCGCCCATTTTGTTTTGTAGATCTTGCACATATGACGAGAAAAGTACGAGGGCCGCGAGTCCCGCCGAACCGATCGCATAACCCTTCGTGATCGCCTTCGTGGTATTCCCAACCGAGTCCAGGGCGTCAGTCACTTTCCGCACCGACTCCGGGAGTCCTGCCATTTCGGCAATGCCGCCGGCGTTGTCCGTGATCGGACCGAAAGCATCAATGGCAACCACAATCCCCGCCATCGAAAGCATGCTCATCGCCGCAAGCGCAATGCCATAGAGACCCGCAAACTGGTATGCGGCGAGGATGCCGAGCACGATCACAATCACCGGCAATGCAGTTGATTCCATGCCGACGGAAAGGCCGGTGATGATGTTGGTGCCATGTCCCGTCGAGGATGAGTTTGCGATGGACTGCACCGGCCGGAATTTTTTCGACGTGTAGTATTCCGTGATGAGTACGAGGAGTCCGGTCACGAGGATCCCGACGAGCAGCGGATAGAACGCTTGCGTGAAGGTCAGAAAGTCCGCAAACGAACTCCCGGCAATAACATAGAAACCGATGAGCGCGAGGACACTCGAAGCGATGAGTCCTTTATAGAGAGCACCCATGATCGCCTGCGATTTTCCGAGGCGAACAAAGAAGACGCCGATGATGGACGCAATGATTGACGCACCGCCAATGAGAAGAGGAAGCAGAACGGCGTTCGCTGAACCCGGGAACATGAGATGCCCGAGGATCATCGCCGCAATAGCCGTCACGGCATAGGTCTCAAAAAGATCTGCAGCCATGCCAGCGCAGTCCCCCACATTGTCGCCCACATTGTCGGCGATGACCGCCGGGTTGCGCGGATCGTCTTCGGGAATCCCCGCTTCCACTTTGCCGACAAGGTCGGCGCCAACATCAGCCCCTTTTGTAAAAATACCGCCGCCCAATCGGGCAAAAACAGAGATCAAGCTGCCGCCAAACCCGAGCCCGATGAGCGCGGTTATGTTTTGGGTTATGGCGTAAAAAGTCGAAACCGAAAGAAGCGCAAGGCCGACAACAAGGAGTCCCGTCACCGCGCCGCCCTGGAACGCAATGCCGAGCGCGTTTTTGAGGCCCGACTTCGCTGCTTCCGCGGTCCGCACATTCGCACGCACAGAAACATTCATGCCGACGTATCCGGCAATGGCCGATGCGAACGCGCCGATCAGGAAGGCGACCATCGTGGTGGCGCCAAGCCCCCACCAGATAAGAAGCGCAACGATCACGGCGACAACGCCGACGGTCCGATACTGCCGATTCAAATACGCTTTAGCACCAACCTGGATCGCATGCGCGATCTCCTGCATTTTCCCGTCCCCCGCTGATGACTTCATCACCTTGATGATGAGCGCGGCTGCAACAACGATAGCCGCCAAGCTGCTCGTGACTGCAAATGTAATTGCGGACATGTTTTTTATTTATTTTTTATATGGCAATGTCTTCCCGCTCGTCTTCGACCGGCGGGATCTGGCCCGAGTCCTCGGCATCAAGCGTTCCGGCGATGCCTCCTTCCTGCACTTCATCAGGCGCCGTCTGCGAACGCACGTCGATCTTCCATCCAGTGAGTTTCGCCGCGAGCCGCACGTTCTGTCCTCCCTTGCCGATCGCCAAGCTCAACTGGTTTTCCGGAACGTACGCGCGCGCCTCACGCCGGGGCATGATCTCAACCCTTTCAACCTTCGCCGGCGACAGCGCATTCGCGATAAACTTTTCCGGATCATCCGACCACTCGGCGATGTCGATCTTCTCGTTTCCCAGCTCATTGTTCACTGCCATGACGCGCGTCCCCCGCTGGCCCACGAGCGCACCAACCGGATCCACGCCTGCCGTTTTTGATGCGGCCGCAACTTTCGTCCGGTTGCCCGGCTCGCGGGCGATGGACTTGATCTCGATCGCATCTTCCATAAGCTCCGGGACTTCCATGCGGAACAGTTCCATGACGAATTTGGGGTGTGAACGCGAAAGGATGATGCCCGGCAAGCGCGTGTCTTCCTGCACCGCAAGGACCAGAAACCGCAGGCGCTCCCCCGAGCGATAGTGCTCGCCGGGGATCGATTCGTTTGCAAACATGACACCGATCGTCCTTCCAAGATCAATGAAAATATTCCCGCGCTCAAATCGCTGGATCACACCGCTCACGATCTGCCCTTCCCTGCCGCGCCACTCATTCAATATGGAGTCGCGCTCGGATTCGCGCAGTTTCTGCAAAATAACCTGCTTCGCCGTTTGCGCAGCGATCCTCCCGAAGTCCTCGTGCGTCTCAAGCGGGAACGAAATCTCATCGCCCAGCTTTGCATCTTTTTTCATTTTCTTCGCTTCATCAACCGTGATGTCGCGCTCGGGATTATAACGGGGAAGTTTCGGCTCTTCATTCGCTCCGCCTTCGCCGCCGCGAGATTCATGTTCCGCTTCCGTCTGTTCCTCTCCTTCCTCCACAAAGCGGACCGTGGTCTCGTCAACAACTTTTTTGATCTGCCAGAATTTCAACTCGCCCGTCTTTTGGTCAACCTGGCATTTCACCATCTCTCCCCTTTCTCCGTATTCTTTTTTGTACGCCGCAGCGATGGACGACTCGATCACTTCCAAAACCTTGTCCGGTTCCAACCCCTTTTCCTCCGAAACCTGCTTCAGCGCTTTTGTGAGTTCCTTGATATTGAGCATGTTTTAAGTTTTTATTCAGTTAAAGTTAAAGCCGCTTTGAAGCGGCTCGTAAGTATTACTATAGTGCCCTACCAGTGCAGATGTCAAGAATGCTCAAATATTTTCATAGTGCTGGATTCTCTTGATGGCCTCATCCGGCTGAAGAACTATAGCGATGAGATCAATCCGCCATCCCCTGTCCTCATTAATAAGGTAGGGATTTTGAGCAGCAAAAAAATTAGCGATTCTTCTCATTTTCTGGATTTTCTCAAAAGTGAGATTGTCTTCCGGAGATAGCTGGACCGGAAAACCTGGTTTTTCAACTATTGTTTTCACTTCGCAGAAAACAAGCGTTTTATCGCTTGATCTGGCAATAACATCAATTTCCCCGAATTTCTTGCGGTAGTTCCTGGCCAAAATTTTATAGCCCCTTCCTATGAGGCATTTGCAAGCGAAATCCTCTCCCCATCTTCCTATTCCAAGCCTATTTTTAATCATAATTTTAAATATTTTTAATGCAGGTTGTGAAAAAATAATAATATGTTTGAACCGGAAACATTTTTATCATGTAACGCGGCGAACACCATTAAAATTCGGACTGAGATAACTTATGAATATATCCGCGGATTTGTTGGTCCCAAAGTCCTATAGATTTATTTACTTTCTTCACAATAAAGGATTTTATAATAAAACCTCAAAATACGATTTATAATGTGTTTAGCGCATTCCCGAATTATAAATCGATTTTAATTATCAGACAGAAAGCGCTAAACATTCTTGACAAACAATTTTGTTTTTCAGCGATAAAATAAGGCTTACCGGGTTATTTCATTAAAAAAGAAATCTTTATTAATAATCCGGCAATTTGATAATTCGTTGCCGGATTGGCCTATTTTTAAGTAACTGATTGCCGGATTAATCCGGCAAAATACTAATCCGGCAATTTTAATGAAATTTGCCGATTCCGGTTTTTTGGAGTACCTTTAGGATTATGACAAATGAAAAATTAAATGAATATAAAAAGAGGCTTGAGAAGGAACGGGCGCTTTTGAATATCGAGGTTAAACGGACTGAAAAACCAATTGATATCGGTACCGATGTCACCCGCTTTGAAGAAGAATCGGACATGTCAGAGGAGGTCGGTAATCAGCTTGCTGTGGCAGGGGACTTAAAGAACCGGCTCGATGACGTCGAGAATGCTCTTGAAAGAATTACGGCGGGGGAATATGGAAAGTGTGAAAAGTGTGGTAAGCCGATCGAGGAAGAGATCCTGGACATCGACCCGGAGTCGCGATTCTGCAAAAAAGACAAGGTGGGAAAATAGGGAGTCCAGCAAAATCCCACACCATGCTCTGCCGACAGTCGTACTCGCGAGGAGGCAGAGCATGGTGTGGGATTTTGCTGTAATCGCCATTTTTAATCTTCTTTTAATCCTCATTGTGCTATCCATAATGGATGCCCAAGAATCCTGCGCGACTTTATTCAGCAGAGCTTGTTGGCATTGATGTAAAAATAATCGAGGTTGAGGCGGATATCAACGTGGGCCTCCACGACTTCACAATCGTGGGCCTCGGCGACCGCTCGCTCACCGAGGCGAAAGAGCGCGTGAATTCGGCGCTTAAAAATTCCGGCATCAAACCGCCGAATCGGGAGAACCGGCGGATCACGATCAATCTAGCTCCGGCGGACATCCGGAAAACAGGATCGCAATACGATCTTGCGATTGCGCTTGCATATCTCATCGCGACGGACCAGATCAAAAAATTCGTGGCACAGAAAATGATCTTCGTCGGTGAACTTGCGCTGGATGGTCGCCTACGGCCGATCGCCGGCGCGTTGAACGTCGCGCAAAAAGCGGCGGAACTAGAATTCGAATATTTGTTTTTGCCGAAAGAAAATGCAAACGAGGCCGCTGCGATTCCCGACATCAACGTCATCGCGCTCGATAATGTGCGCGAGGCGATAGAGATTCTCGAAGGCCGCGCGCCGCAGACAGACCATCCATTCACCGAGCGGCACGATCAAAAAATTATTGCTCCCGATTTTTCAGAAATCCGCGGGCAGGAAAACGCGAAGCGGGCGCTCGTCATAGCTGCCAGCGCGGCGCACAACGTTCTCCTGACGGGACCGCCCGGAGTAGGGAAGAGCTTCCTTGCGCGCGCGTTCGCCGGCATCATACCGCGGCTTACTAACCACGAAGCGATTGAGGTAACCAAAATCTGGAGCGCCGCCGGACTCCAGCCGAACGGGCTCCTTGTTGAACGCCCGTTCCGCGCTCCGCATCATACTGCCTCAATGACGGCGCTTGTAGGCGGCGGCCCGGACCCAAGGCCTGGCGAGATCAGCTTGGCGCATCATGGCGTGCTATTCCTTGACGAGCTCCCCGAATTCCAAAGAGCCGCGCTGGAAGCGCTCAGACAGCCCATGGAATCAGGAGAAATCCATATTGCACGGGCAAAAAATCGGTTCGTATTCCCGGCAAAATTCACGCTCATTGCCGCGATGAACCCCTGTTTATGCGGCTATTACGGCGATTCGGAGCGCGAATGTTCGTGCACGGCGTTCGAGGTGATGCGCTACCAGAAAAAAGTTTCCGGGCCATTGCTTGATCGCATTGACCTTCATGTGAGGATCGGCAGGGTTGCTATCCGCGACCTGCGGGGCGCGGACGGATGCGAATCGGTGAATGAAAAATTCCGTTCGTGCGTGCAAAAAACGCGAGAGACACAGCGCCAGCGTTTTCGCGCGGACAAAACCAACGCAGAAATGACCTCACGTGAAACGCGCACGATGATAGTCATAACATCCGGAGCGGAGCGATTCCTTGAGACGCTCGATAAGGCGCGCCTTTCACCGCGGAGTTATTTCCGGCTGCTCAAAGTCGCGCAGACCATTGCCGATCTTGAAGAAAAGGAAAAAGTGGACGAAGAATGCCTGGCCGAAGCATTCAGCTATCGGCTGAGAGAGGAATAGCTAGTTCTTTGCGAACGGGTTGTGCGCTCCCAAGACCTCGAAATGCAAATGGCAGCCGGTCGCATCGCCGGTCTCGCCCATGAGCCCGATCTCCTGGCCCTGCGTCACATAATCGCCAACCTGCACCAGGATTTTTTCCAAATGGGCATAGCGGGTTTTGACATCGTTGCCGAAAGAATGCTCGAGAAGTACAAAATTGCCGTATCCGCCGTTCCAGCCGTCTGGTGCGTCGGAAATTTCCGGATCGGGAATAACGACGCCGGCTGCGGCGGCCACAACGGGCGTTCCGCACGAGTTCGCGACATCAACGGCGTTTTCGTGGTGAAGGATCCCCCAGTTGTCCAGTTGCCGGCACGATGAAGTTTCGATCGAAATTGGGAAGCGAATTCCCGCCGGTCACGAGGGGATTGGTTGCGATGTCCGTGCCACCCGGAATGACGACTGACTGGCCGGCTTCAAGCGTACCGAAGTTTACCGATGGGTTAAATTGGGTTATTTTATCTTGAGGGATGCCAAAGGCGGTTGCGATCGACGCAAGCGTGTCGCCACTCTTCGCGTGATAGATGACGCCGGTCGTGGGAAGGATCTGCAGGTTTTCCCCGACTTTCAATGAGCTTGCCCTGATGCCCGGGTTGGCATCCACTATGGTCTGGACCGATATGCCAAAATACGAGGCTATCTTGGAAAGACTATCTCCCGAGCGCACGGTATAGGCCACTAATCCCGATCGATCGACTGAAGGTCCAATGGGTTGGCCCGGGTCCTGGATGGATCCTTCGTTGTCGAGCATATCCGCCGAAACGTTTTGAGGCGCTATGCTGCCAGAACCCATGCTGGCGTCTGAAGATAAGAGAGTCGCACCTTGGTCTTTGAGAGTTGCCGAGTCAAGGTCAAGCACTGCGCCACTGTCCAATTCGGCGCCCTGGGCGGTCGGCAAAATAGATGGCGAAGGCCCCCCAAGAACCCCTTTTTCCACAATGACCCCGGTTTGAGGAAGGAAAGCGAACCTAAAAAGCAGAACCACCCCAACCAAAAAAACAGCCACAGATAGTGGTTTGTATCTACTTTTCAGTTTTCCGACCATAATACTAATACCTACACTATATCACGACAGCCCAGAGCATGCAAAAGCAACACAATCCACAAGCATTTCCTATGAATCCGGCTCAAAAAGCCGCTGCCGAAGCCCAAAATGGCCCTCTTTTAATAGTGGCGGGAGCTGGAACCGGCAAAACCAAGACGTTGACGAGCCGCATTTGTTACCTCATTGAAACGGGAACTGCGCCGGATAGGATCTGCGCCATCACGTTTACCAATAAGGCGGCTAAGGAGATGTTGCACAGGGTTGATGCGATGAGGTTGGGCAAAAAGTCCGGGCCCGAACCGCTCATCAGCACATTCCACAGCTTAGGGGCGAGGATATTAAGGAAGGAGTGTCGGCTTCTCGGCCGAACACCGAACTTTGCCATTTTTGATGACCACGATTCATTCGATCTCATCAAGAAAGCGGTAAAAAGCGTTGTGCCGAAGCCGCCGAAAGACGATGAGGGCGGCAGGCAAACGATAAACAAGAAAGAGGCGCCTGTTTTCTTTGCGCAGAAGATTTCTGAGATCAAAAACAAAGACGGGGCGCTCGAGGAATTCCGGGCGGCGGCAAAAACAGGACATGATGCGAAAACGGCCAGCAACATTCTTTCTGTTTTTGAAAAATACGAGGCCGCGCTCGCGCGCAACAATGCGTTCGACTTTGACGATCTCATCGAGAAGGTCGTCGCGCTCTTCAAAAATAATCCGGGCGTGCTCAAGAAATATCAGGGCATGTTTGACGCGGTGCTTGTGGATGAATATCAAGACATCAATCCAAAGCAGTGCGAGCTCGTGACGCTTTTCGCGGAAGGGCATCGCAACCTGAGCGTAGTGGGGGACGACGAGCAGACGATCTACAGCTGGCGCTATGCCGACATCAAAACATTTTTGGATTTCGACAAGGACTGGAAAGGGGCGCACGTTTATTTCCTCGAAGAGAACTATCGCTCGACGGGGAATATCATCCGCGCGGCTGCAAGCGTCGTGAAAAATAATTCGTTCCGCACGCCGAAAAATTTATGGACGCAGAATCCCGAAGGCGATCCGATCACACTTTTTGAGGCATGGGGCGAGAACGAAGAAGCGGCATGGATCGTGCAGGAAATCGTGAAGCGAAGAAACGGAAACAAAACGGCGGCGGGCGCGATGGATGGCGGCGAAGAGATCGCCGTGCTTTATCGCACGAACGCACAGTCGCGCGCAATCGAGCAAGCGCTCATACGGCGCGATATTCCGTATAAGATCTTCGGCGGCCTGAAGTTCTACGAGCGGCGCGAGGTGAAGGATGCGATCGCGGCGCTCCGCTATGTTTCCAATAGTAAAGACGAGGTCGCGCGAGAACGACTTGAGAAGAATTTAACCAAGAGAAAATTCAATGAATTCCAGGCGAAGCTCGTGACGCAGAGCGGCGAACGAAAACCGCTCGAAATGATGAAATTATTTATCGACGCCTTCAATTATATGGACTATCTCGAAGCGAATTTCATCAATTCCGACGAGCGCGAGGAGAACATTGCCGAGCTTGTCGCATTTGCCTCTGAATTCCAAACCCTGCAGGATTTCCTTGAAAAACTAAGCTTATTGCAGGCGACCGATGATGTGAATGAAAAACAAAGCCGGGGCAGGGAAGTCGGCTTGATGACGATCCATCTTGCGAAAGGACTTGAATTCGACACGGTTTTCATCGCGGGCGCAGCGGAAGGCCTCCTGCCTCATGGCCGGTCGCTTGACGACGATGCATCGCTTGAAGAAGAGCGCCGCCTCATGTATGTCGCCATGACCCGCGCACGGAAAAACCTCATGATCAGTTTTTATGGGATCCCGTCGCGATTCATCGCGGAAATTCCGGAGGACTGCATCACACTCGCGGGAAACGACGAGGAAGGGATTGATGGCGACGGAATGGACTACGAGATCTCCGTGATACAATAGAGAATATGAACCGCCGCACCATGATCATAAGCGGAGGCACAATCGTTGCGGTTGCGATTGGTATTGCGGCGATATTCTCTTTGGTCACCGCATTGCAGCAAAAAGAAAAAAGTGTGGGTGACGGTGCTGGCCAACAGGCGTCTTCATCGCAGTCACTTTCGTCCGCCCCGACTTTGCAAAATGCTTTTTCTTCCGACAGCGCATCGGAAGGGATTTCCGCTTCCCAGGGAGGATCAACGGCCTCGCCAGGTAAAATAACTCCGCCATCGCCGCCGATCGCAACCGCGCCGTCATCCTCCGCTTCCTCCGGATCAGGCGCTGCCCCGGCTCTTGCAACAACGACCACGACTGCAGTCCTCGCCATACCCACCGTTCCAGATTCGGAAATCACCATCGATCCGTCGGGTGTCGCAACCGTGCTGGCGTTTCTTGAATCTTTCAATGCTCCCACGAGCGGCATTGTTTTTGACAATGCAAAATTCAATTCTGCCCTCAAGGACAAGAATGGCATCGTTCTCTTCGTCCCTGATCTCGTGAATAAGGCGCTTACTGACAATAATTTTGCCGAGGTCCATGATTCATTGCTGGTGCAAAACGACTTCGCTGCCGCAGAGATCAAATATTTGAGATCAATGAAGGTGACCGGCAGCGCGATAGCGGTTGACAAAGAAGTGATAGGAGTTGAAGAGCTCACCGAAGAACTTATCGGCAAAGCCCTTGCGGTAAATTCGGGAAATCTTTCAGTAAGCGACTTTTCTCAATTTAATAATCAGTTCATGGCCACCGTGAGCGATGCGCACAACAACCTTATCGCGCAATTAGGGGGGCTTTCGTTGATACGTGAGGAGGGCTGGCTCACGCGATTTTTGAAGGAAATCAGCGCGGTAGCCAACGCGCAAGCTGCCGGCATCCCTTTCGGCGGCCCGGTCACCATAACGATCCCTTGCGATGGAGGGATGCTCGTGACCGTCGGTCCACCTGTCCCCACCACCATTTTTGTTTCAGTCGCATTCATGGCCACCCCATTATTTTTTCTCTACAGGGCGCTACACACTGGCGCGTTCTGGCTCGGCCTCTACGAACCGGTTCCCATACCGTGCATCGTTGGACTCGTTCCGATTGGCGCCGGCTTCAATGTCATCATGGCCGGGACAAGCGAATGATCTGCAACGGATCATAGACCATGCCACGCCTCGGACAACATTTTCTCAAAAATAAGTCGGTGGTCAAAAAGATCGCCGACGCGCTCGAACTTCGTGACGGCGATCTTGTTATAGAGATCGGGCCTGGCCACGGGGAACTGACCGCGGCAATCGCAGCGAAGGCAGATGTAAAAATAATTGCAATCGAGAAAGACGCGCGGCTCGCGCAATTATTGCGAGATGCTTTTTTAAAAAAATCAGAAATGGAAATAGTAGAAGGGGATGCTCTCAAAGTCCTCCCTGACCTTACGCAAGAAAAAATCCCGACGACGAAGCCATGGAAACTTGCAGGCAACATTCCTTACTACATCACAGGAAAATTATTGAGGACAGTGAGCGAGCTCGACCATAAGCCGGAACGATCCGTGATTATGGTCCAACGTGAAGTGGCGGTTCGGATATGCGCCACGCCACCGCACATGAACCGGCTCGCGGCGAGCGTCCAGTTTTGGGCAGATGTAAAGATCGTCATGCATGTGCCCAAGGAGGATTTTTCGCCCGTGCCGGACGTTGATTCTGCCGTCATCGTGCTCACGGCAAAAACACCGCAGGCAAACATCGGATCGGACCGGTACTATGGCGCCGTCCACGCGGTTTTTTCACAGCCCAGGAAAACAATTTTGAATAATGTTGCCGCAGGCGCAAAAAACGGCCTCCCAAAACAAGAAATTGAAGGTTCTATTAAGAAACTCGGCCTCGATCCCGGTGCGCGACCCCAGAATTTGACCACGAAGGACATAGAAAGCATCGCGGAGGCATTTTTCTAAAGGAACGCTCCGCCAGGACGGCTGTCCGGTTGTTTTTGCCCATATTCCGTGGGGATAACCGCGATATATATTATAAAAACCAGCGAGCTATAATAAAGGTACATGATCGATGTCAAGAAATTGATCACCGGTTTTCTGATTTTGGCTATCGCTCTCGGCGCATCGGCCCTTATTGTTTCGACCATTGGAAGTTCATCTCCGGCAGCTGCAACCACGCTCAACCAAGCCACGCTCATCGGCGAGCCGACATCGTCGGTCCCGGATGGCGGCAATGCCTTTATCGCCCAAGCGAATAATCAAGATTCGGTCGGCGTTACCTCCGGAGATCTGGCTACCACATCCGTCTCCGCGTCGGACCCGAATAATCTTACCGACGTGCTCGCTGATGCCTATATGAGCGGGGTGGTCGGAACAAACCAGAATGGCCCCACCGAAGACGCGAACGGAAATCCTGTTCTCACCCCGCCCGACCCGACCGGGATTGCGAATGTCGTGGCAAATGCCAGCGCGACGCTTGCCCTCAAGATTCCCGACTGGAATGCCGAAGTCGCATCACAGCCGGTGCGCGTTCTCCCCAACCCGAGCCAGACGGACGTCGCACAATATGGCGCGGCGCTCAATGACGCGCTGACCGGCCACCTTAACGCAAAAGTTGACGATATCGTAAGCAATCTCGACACCGCGAACGCGAATGATTTGAGTTATATTGCCGCACAGATACAGCAAGCCCTTGGCGATACGCTTGCGCTGCAGACCCCTGCGCAATTCACAAACCTCCAGAAAGATCTCGTTGCCTCTCTCGTGTATGATAAAAATTCTCTCCAGCTTCTTGCGCTTGCCCAAACCGATCCTGTAAAAGCATCAATGATCTTCCAGAGTGAGGATGCTAATTTCCAATCGGCGCAACAAAAACTCCAGGATGATATCAACCGGTTGACCAGCAGCACCGTTGCCCTGCAAGAAAATCCCACATCACCGAATGCTTTTGTCGCGATGGTTGACCGCGCGCTTGGCATACAAACCGCCCACGCCCAATTCGTCCCGACGACCGATCCCATGCTGCAAGCTCTTATCAGCTCGATCCATGTTCAAGATGTTGCGCAAAAACTGGAAGCTATCGTCAAGAATACCCTGCTCCAGATCCTCAAAAATACCCTGATTGCGCTCATCCAGCGGAAGGTTCTTACGTGGATACAGGGAAGCGGCGCTCCGCGGTTCGTCACAAATTGGAGCACTGAACTTGTGAACTCCTACACACAGAAAGCTCTGACATACCTAAACAGTAAATATTCATGCACGTATTCAGGGCTTTTGCCGCAAGTTACCCTCATGCTAAAACTTCCTTATACAAATTCCAGTAATAACATTTGTGCGAACACATTCCAGGCGGCGTTGGGCGGCCACACGCTCCAGCAATTTTATAACAACTTCTCGCAAGGTGGGTGGCTCGCATTCGGAGCGAGTTCGCTCCCGACAAATGATTACTATGGTTCCCTTTATTTCAATTCGGTAGCTGTCGGACTCAACGCCCGTAATGCACAACAAGCAACGCAAAATAGTAATATTGCTTCGCAGGGGGCGAAAGGAGATCGAATTTGCACCGACGGGAGCAACCCGAATGGAATCTTCTATACATGCACCGATAAAAATGGGAATACTACGGTCAGCAATTCTCCTTGTCCCAAGGTTCCTGGCATGCAGCAGGAGGCGGCGGCCAACAATGGCACATGTACAAACGGCGCTCGACCAAACGACACAACCCCGGGAATATTTACGGTCAACACGGAGAGTGTCGCCGGAGGTGGCACAACCCAACAGGTCTCAGCCGCAAATGACATCGTCGGTCTCTTGAATTCGATCACGAACTCGCTTCTTATGGGCCTGGCAAATGCCGCAGTGAACGCAGCCAGCAATGGTATAAACGGCATCTTGAGCGTGAACCCCACTTCAATCCAGGGCGGAGGAACTTCTCCCGCTGCACTTCCTCTTTCATGCACTCCTTCCACGCAAACCGTCCAGAGGGTTGCTTCAAGCACTCCTTCTGCCACGATCCTCGCTGGCGGAGGCACAACGGATGCCAATGGCAATCCTCCGACCTACAACTGGCGTTCTTCTGACGGGACATCAAATACCGGTTCGATTTTCACGGGCGCATATACCATTCCAGGGACCTACACCGTGACACTGAGCGACTCAGCCAACGATACTCCCGTAACATGCAGCGCCACCGTCCAATGAAAAAGAATACCTACAAAAAATATCTGGCGGGAGCGCTCGTTTTCGTAAGCGTCTTTCTGATCTTTGGCTCAAGTTTTGCGCATGCGCAGACTACCCCGGCCAACAACCAAGTCCCCAATTGGTACGATTGGGCAAGTGATCCAAGCACCTCTGCAATCACCGTCATCAGCTTCTTTATCAATAAAGCATTAAACCTCGCCGTCACGCTTGGCGGATGGCTTATAAACTTGGGGCTTAATCTTGATGGCGCCGTCTTTAATTCCCCCACAGTGCAAATCGGCTTCTCGGTTGCTCTTTCGGTCGCAAATCTGGGGTTTGTTCTGGGTATTATTATCATTGCAATCGCGACGATCTTACGCAATGAAACATACGGCATCAAACAGATGCTCTGGAAGCTTATCGTCATGGCGATCCTTGTGAATTTCGGCCTCGTAATAACTGGGCCGATCGTAGGGCTTGCGGATAACTTCACCGCCTTCTTTTTAAGCGCAAGCGGCGGCTCAGCTAATTTCGCTCTCAATATGACCACTGCTTTTAGCGTGAGCTCATTTGAACAGCAACCCACATTGACAGCAGCGAATGCGAATAGCAACAGCAATCCATGCAACACCGTCGATGTTGATTTTCTTACAGCAGACCAGCTGGCTCAATGCCAGACAATTTGGAGTCAACAAAAAAATAGCGATACAACCGGGGTAAATGATTTCTTCAAAAACATAAGTTCTCTTATTTTTTCCGCTATATTTATTGCGATCGCTGGATTCACACTCATTCTCATCGGCATACTCCTCGTTGTCCGTTATGTTTATCTGAGTATATTGCTTATATTGCTTCCTCTTGCGTGGCTCACTTGGGTATTCCCCAAATTTAATTATTTCTCAAAGTGGTGGGGCCTCTTCGTCAAGTGGGCTATGTTCCCAGCGCTTACGCTTTTCTTCCTCTATCTCGCGATCCAATCGGTTACCATAATGAATGGCCATGCAACCGTTTCTCAGGCGCAAATCCCGGCATCAGCAAATCCGATCAATAGCCCTTCGGCAGCTATCATGGCACAAACAGGACAGCCAACCTTCCCTCAGGTGGCACTTGATGAAATAGTTGCAATCGCTCTCTGCCTCGGCGGGCTCTTCGCCGCAAACTCACTTTCGCTCCAGGGGTCAGAAACCATTATGCACGGCGCAAAGTGGGTGGGTGGGCAGGTGCAGGGATACGTCGGTAAAAAAGCACAAACCGGGCGGCGCGCTGTCGGCGACCGAGTTAGAAATGCCGGGAAACAATATAACCCAACAACAAAAGAAACGACTACTGCCCTTCAGCGATTTGGTTCACGATTGCAGGGCGTCCCTGGTTTTAAGGGAGTTGGGGCATCAATCGCCAACAAAACTGCACCCGCAACTCTTCACGGAGAAAGAAAGGAAGATGTTAAAAAGTACGCTGATGACAACCTAAGAAATCTTACGAATGATGGCGTTATTAAGCGAGCCGCCTCCACCACTGCATTTGTGAATCCGACGGGAGCCGCCGCCATGGCTCAAGAAATAGCTCGGAGAAACCTGACGACGGATCCAAAGATCGCCCCTCTTATGGATAGATATATTGCCGCAGCTGATCATATGGGGAATCTCGAAACTGTAACAAGCAACAGGCCCGATTTGATGCCTCCGCGTGAAAAATCTCCTGGCATTATGGAAACTCGAGAAGAGGCGACTGCGCGGGCCATAAAATCCGCCAAGGGCGAAATAATTCAAGCAAATCCAGAAATATTTAATGCTCATAATCCCGGTGCGGCATCGGCAAAACTCGGCGCCCACATAACTCCTGTCATGCTGGAAAACGCTGTCCTTACTTTGACTCCTTCGCAGCTCGGGACATTGGGAAGCGACCAAACCACGGGGAGCCAAGATCGGCAAAATAATATTACCGATGCCGTAAAGGACTTGGTGGCCCCATTCAAGCAGCTTAACACTGCCACAGGAAAATTCGAACTCGATATTGCAGCGCTGGCGGCGGCGATCCCGGGGAGACCCGAGCTCAAGAATCTTGAGAAAATAGTTAAACATATGGAATCCAATCCAAATTGGGGTAGTGTTCTTAACTGATATTTTTAATCATGGATACAAAAACGCTCTACGCCAAACTCAGCACGGTACCACCAGCCATTAAGGGCTGGCTTGGCTCCGATGGCGTAATTAATGCGATAGATAGTATACCGCACCGATTTAATCTTCCCGAAGACGCCTCAATGACCATCTCAAAACTCATTCAAAAAATACAGATAAAAGATGTCGAGGCGGAATATTTTGCCGGCGAACTATCCGCCGAATTAAAACTGGATAAAAATAAGGCGGTGTTGATCGCTGAAGATATTAAAAAAAATATTTTTACGCCCATCAAAGATGATTTGAAGAAATACGGGATAGAACTGTCACATTTCGATGAATTTAACATTCCTGCTATCAAAAACGACACGAGCCCCAATGTATCCAAAAGCGCCGCCCCGGCCAGCCAATCTCCCAAGATGGTCTTCGACATGGCCCTCAAGCCACTAATGGCGGCCACCCCAAAACCAGCAACAATCCCTTCGTCCGCTGTAACCGCAACGACTTCGCAAAAACCGATCTCAGCGGTCCTTTCTTCGATTCCTTCTAGCACTTCCGGCGCACCGGCACAAACAAAAATCCCTTCCGCTTCTGAAGGCAAGTTCGCGTCCCCGTCGCTCACACAAGCGGGCTGGTCAAGGGCGACGGCACTGCCAACGCAACCGCCGGCATCTTCCTCCGAGCCAGCACCGATCATCCTCCATGAAGACGCGAAATTCACCGCAAGCGAAAAGACGGCTGACTTTCATCTTGCCCGGCCCGGAGGGAGCGCGGAGGTTTCACTTGAGGGCGTAAAGTCCCAGCAGGTAACAAAACCAGCAGTCCTTGAGCTCGGCTCGCTCGCAAATGCTCCCGCAAAACCGGAGCCAAACGCGCCGAAGTTCACGCACTACACACAGTTCCAAATTTCAACGCAACCGATTGACAGACACGTTACCGAAGTCACGGCGGTTCCGAAAGTTGCAGCAGTGAACCCCACTCCCGTGGCAATTCCCGCCGCTCCACCGAAAGTCACTCCGGCACCAGCGCCGACGGTAAAACCCATCGTGACGCCTTTTTCGATGCCGCCGCAAACATCCCAATCCATGCCAGTTCCAAGACCGCCGTTGCCGCCACAACAAAAACCCCAGCCATTAGCACAGACACCCGTTGCTCCGCCACAAAAACCAGTGACGCCGGTGACGCAGCAACCACAAGCAAAAGTCATCAAAGTAAATTATCCCTAGCACAACGCTGGGGATAATTTATAATGCATATATGCAGTTTCAGGTTCCGCAATTCATTGAAACGGAAGATAAGGTGGTGGGACCGTTCTCGATCCGCCAGTTCGCCTATGTGGGCGTGGCGTGCCTTGTGAGCGCCATTTTCTACTTCATGGTCGCCACGTGGCTTTTCGTGGTCATTGCAATCATCCTCATCGGCGGATCGCTCGCCCTTTCGTTCATACACGTGGAAGGCCGCCCCCTTATGAGCATCCTCGTTTCGGCGGCGGGTTTCTATTGGAAACCGCAGACCTATATCTGGCAACCGGAACATCAGGCCGCCGCGCGCGCGCCATCCCATGCACAAGAGAAGGAAGCCGGGCTTTCGCCATCGCTCATCGAAAAAATTGCCGCCGGCACGTCGCTCCACAAAAGCTGGCAGAATGTGCAGACGGGCGAGGCGCAAAAGACATCCGACCGGCAGTTTATCGAGCACAAAATGAATGAACGATACCAGATTTTTCGAAAAATTTCGGGCGATCGAAGCGCGGCGAAGCGCGTGGATTACCGATAAATGCTAAAATAAGGCCATGGCTACTCCGTCAAAACAGGATCTTGGCAACTCACTTGATCTCGTCGATATCAAAGAAATCCGCGACAACGTTGTCATCCTGAAAGACGGCAGCTTGCGGCAGATCGTGATGGTCGGCGGCGTGAATTTTGCCCTCAAATCGGAGACCGAGCAGACCATTCTCACGCAGGCCTACCAGACATTCCTGAATACGATTGATTTCCCGCTCCAGATCCTCGTCCACTCGCGGAAAGTGAACATCGATAAATATATAGAGGGGCTCACGGGCCGGAAAGACACCGAACAATCGGCGATCTTGCAGGACCAGATCGACGAATATGCGGAGTTCGTAAAGGGCTTTGTGGCGAAGAACGCGATCATGGAGAAATCGTTTTTTGTCGTGATCCCGTTCTACCCGCTGAGCGCGTCGCTTCCCGGGGCAAGCAAGGGACTCCTCGGAAACATTCCCTTTCTTGGCGGCAAAAAGAAACCGGACGCAGCGGCAGCCGCAAAGACGCAGGAGGCGGTGGACAAGAACTTTGCCGAAAATGCGGGGCAGCTTGCCCAGCGCGTCAACCAGGCCGTTTCCGGACTTTTGGGCATCGGCCTTGAAGCGACCGTGCTCGGCAACCAGGAACTGATCGAACTCTTCTATAACTTCTATAACCCGCAGACCGTCGAACGGGGGACGAACGCGGCCGCCGCGAAACCATAACATGCCGGACGAACAAAAAGACAACTTCAAAGACGTCAAAAACATCATCGCTCCCGCCGGCGCGCAGGTTTTCCCGAATTACCTGAAGATCGGGGACAAACTCGCGAAGACGTTTTTCGTTTTTTCTTATCCGCGCTTTCTCTCGACGGGCTGGTTCGAGCCGCTCATCAACCTTCCCAACCTGTTCGACGTCGCGATTTATGTGAACCCGATTGATACGGGCGTCGCGCTCAAGAATCTCAGGAAAAAAGCCGGACAGCTTGAATCGCAGATCGCCGACGAGCAGGAGAAAGGGCTCGTGCGCAACCCGGTGCTCGAAACGGCCGTGCAGGACGTTGAGAATCTCCGCGATTCGCTGCAGCAATCGGAGGAAAAATTGTTCGACACGGGCGTCTACATCACGATCTACGGCGACACCGAAGACGATCTCGCAAAACTCGAGAGTAAACTCGTGGGCATGATGGAAGCGAAACTGATCTACCTGAAGCCCGCGCTCTTTGAACAGCTCGAGGGCCTGTCTTCGATCCTGCCAATCGATTCCGACAAGTTGAAGATATACACGCCGATGAACACGGGCCCGATCTCGTCGTTCTTCCCATTCGTTTCGGAAGACCTTTCGTCGAACGAGGGGATTATGTACGGCATCAACCTGCATAACAATAACCTGGTGATCTTCGACCGCTTCTCGCTTGAGAACGCAAACCAAGTCGTCTTCGCAAAATCCGGTTCCGGAAAATCCTACACAACAAAACTGGAGATCATCCGTTCGCTCATGGCCGGCATTGACATGGTGATCGTGATCGATCCGGAAAATGAATATGAGCGGCTCGCCAAAACATTCGGCGGCAGCATGTTCAACATCTCGCTCTCGGCGCACGAGCACATCAACCCGTTTGACGTTCCACTCGTGCCCTCCGATGAGTCGCCGTCCGACGTTTTGCGGTCCCACATCGTGACGCTCGCAAGCTTGCTCAAGCTTATGCTCGGCAAGATCACGCCGGAAGAGGACGCGCTTCTCGACCGCGCGATCACGGAAACCTATGCTTCCCGCGAGATCGTGGCGACCGAAGGCGCCGATTTTACCGGCAAAGAGCCGCCGCTTCTGGGAGACCTTGAGACCGTCTTGCGCAGCATTGAAGGCGGCAAAAGTCTTGCGGAAAAGCTCTATAAATACACCAAAGGCAGCTTCGCCGGCTTCCTGAACCAACCGACAAATATTGATGTTACCAATCGTCTCATTGTTTTTTCCATCCGCGACCTGGAAGAAGAACTGCGCCCGATCGGCATGTTTGTGGTCTTGAACTTCATTTGGAGTTTGATCCGGGCGAAGCTCGCAAAGCGCCTGCTCTTTATTGATGAGGCGTGGATCATGATGAAGAACGAAGACAGTGCGACATTCTTATTCGGCCTCGTGAAGCGCGCGCGCAAATACTACCTTGGCGTGTCAACCATCACGCAGGACGTCGAGGACTTTTTGCGCTCGCCGTACGGTCGACCGATCATCACAAACTCTTCAATCCAATTGCTCCTAAAGCAGGCGCCAGCGACGATTGACATCGTGGCGAAAGCGTTTGACCTTACCGAAGCCGAAAAAAGCTTTCTGCTCGGCGCGGAAGTCGGCACAGGAATTTTCTTTGCCGGCAAACGGCACGTTGCGATCCAGATCGTTCCTTCGTATTTTGAAGACCAGATCATCACGACCAATCCAGAACAATTGCTCGAAGAGAAAGAGAGCGCTTCGTAATTAAAACCTATGGACGAGCAAGAAAAACCATTCGACATCGTCTCGATCGTCATCTTGATGATGATCGGACTGGCAAACGATGCCGCCGAGATTGTTTTTGATCTGCTTGCGGCGACGGTCGTTGGTCTGCCGGGAGAGGCGATCATGGAACCGATCAACCTTTTAGTGGACGGTTTGATAACGACGTGGTTCTTTTTAAAACTTGGCTTTGGCGGGCCTGCGGCAATACAGCTCGTTGACGACGTTCTTGAACTTTTCGGCGTCCCCGGACGAACCATTTGTATCGGCCTCGGCATCTGGATCGCAAATCATCCCAAATCAGCCATCAGTAAAGGCGTTCAATTGGCGGCGACGGTTGAAACGGGCGGAGCTGGTGCCGCTAGTGAAGCGGCGGAGGGAGCAGAGGCGGCCGGGAATCTCGGCGCGGCTGCGGCCGAAGGGGAAGCTGCGGCTGCAAAAGCCGGGACCGCCATGGAAGGCGCTCCTTCTGCCGCAGAAAAAACCGGCGAAACCGGAGAAGGTGGCACGGAAAAATCAGAACGGGAAAAGGAGGCAGAAGAAGCGCTCACGCCCGAGGCAGAAAAGAACCCGATGGAAGTCGAAGAGAAGAAGCTTTTCAATGAAGGCCCGGATGAAGATTCACGCAAAGACGATTCTGACGAGAAAATCGCTGCCTAATCCCAGCATCCCCCTTCTTCTATTTGCTACAATAAAGAGAGGATATGATTCGCTCTCGAAAAACAACGCTTACCGGCCTTGGCATTGTCGCGGGGCTTTTGGTATCGCTCGGCGCATCGCACGCTTTCGCCGCAACGCCTCAAGTTTTGATCACATGGAAAACGTCCGGAAGCTATGTGCCGCCGGGATATCTGGGAAAAGCGCTGCCCACGTACAATTCGGAAATCACGGCATCGCTTGAAATTATTTCCAACGGAAAGCTCGTGGATCTTTCGGGACAAACCATCTATTGGTATTTGAATAATACCGACACCCTCATTGGAGGCGGCGTCGGCGCACAGAGCATCACCTTCCCGCCGCTTGGCACTCCGCCGAATGTGACGACGCTTGAAGTAGAGCTTCCGTATTACCCGGGCGGATTCCTCATCCACACCGTCAGCATTCCGATGGTGCAGCCGCAAACTGTGATCAATGCCCCGTATCCAAATGGGCGATTTTCCTCGAACCCGGTGACGGTGAGCGCCCTCCCTTATTTCTTTAATATTGCCTCCCCGTCCGATCTCTCATATGCATGGTCGGTGAACGGCCAGGCAGGATCGAATACAGAAAATCCCAACATTGCGCAGATCACGCTTCCGCAGGGAACCGCCGCCGGTACGTCATTCGGGATTTCGCTGACGGTGGATAACCACAACGACTCAACACAGGCGACGGCGTCGAAAAACCTCACTTACCAGCCAACCCCATGAAACGCATCGGCGCCATAATCATACTCGCGGCTTTCATCCTTGCGCTTGGCGCTTCAGGAACGTCTCTGGCGCACGCAACGACCATCTCTGTTTCACTCCCGACAACAGGCGGGAACAGCAGTAACCCGTGTTCAAGCCCCACAGCCGCCGGTTGTAACCCGGGGAATTATATCAACGGCTTTTATCAATTCGCGCTTATGATCGGCGGCCTCCTGGCATTCGGCGCCGTCGTTTTCGGCGGAGTGAAATATATAACGGCGGCCGGAAACCCGTCCGGCCAGAGCGAGGGCAAGGCGTGGATCGAAAGCGCGCTTCTCGGATTGCTGCTCCTCGTCGGCGCGTATCTCATCTTGAACACCATAAACCCGAATCTCACGCATCTCGACCTGCCGACACTGCAACCAGCAACCACCCAAAGCCAATAACCATGAAACGCTACATATACATTCTCGGGGGAGTCGTCGTCATCGCGGCGCTCATTGTGTTTGGCCTGTATCTCTGGAAGAACGGCTCGATCGGAACCCCGGGTGCCTCGACGGGTACGACGGGAACGTTGCCGTCCACGGGAACGCAGGGGACAAACAGCACTGGCGCGAGCGGGACAACCCCGACACCGAGCGGTTCAACGAGCCAGACGAACAGCAGCAGCTCCGGTGTTGTTGCCGGCAGCTTCGGCCCGCTTTCAAATGATCCCGTCTTGAACTATGTTGTCCGGCCCGACAATTCCATTCTTGTTCTTGAACCGAATGGCATCATCGCAGAAATCGCAAATGGGCAGACGTCGTATGTGAACTCGTCAACGGCGACCAATGTGATCGCCGGAGCGTTTTCTTATGACGGCAAGAAGGTTCTTTTAAGCTTCGGCGACCCGAACAGCCCGCAGACGAGCATTTTTGATGTCGCTTCGGGAAAGTGGACCGCCTTGCCGCAGGGGATGCAATCGCCGCAGTGGTCGCCCTCGGATTATCGCATCGCTTATCTTGCAAATACTGCCGTCGGCAAGGAAACGCTCACAACCATTGACGCATCGAACCCAAAGAAGGCGCCGGTTGCCCTGATCACGCTCCATGTTCAGGACCTTGTGCTCCAGTGGATCAACAAAACCCAATTTCTCCTTTCTGATAAGCCAAGCAATGCCGCCCCGGGCTCGGCGTTGCTTTGGAATAGCACGCAGAAAACCTTCGCCACGATAGCCGCATCGGTAACGGGGCTTGAGAGCGCGTGGAGCGGTAAAACGGCGCCGAATGCCGCACTTACGGGGCTTCTCTCCTTCTCCCCGGCAGCGGGCCAAGGGAATGAACTACAGCTGGTTGACGGCTCGGGCAATATCCTTCAAAGCATGGCCATCCAGACGCTTCCGACGAAATGCGGCTTCTCTATGGCGACGGCCACGGCTCCACTTGCCGCTACAGCCAGTACAGCGACATCGTCCGCCGCCGCGAAAACTGCGAGCTCCAGCGCTTATCTCGCGCTCTATTGCGGCATTCCGCGGGATACGGCCGCCTTCAGTGCCGCGACAATCCCCGACGACTACAACCAGATGGCGCTCTTCACCTCTGACAACATTGACCGCATCAACACAAAAACCGGCGAAATTGATTCGCTATGGAATGATCCCGGCGAAAACATTGACGTTTCAAATATAAAAACCTTCAGCAACGAAGTTTTCTTCATTGATCGGTACACGAACAAGCTCTTCGCACTCACGCTGCAGGGAAACTAAGTGGAAATAAAAAATCCCGCTTCTAAGACATCTTGGAAGCGGGATTTTGTGTCTATTTCTTTTCTTCCACGATCGGCTTGATGATGACGTACCGTTCTTTCCCTTCGCCCGCGCTTTCCGTGCGCACTTCGGGATGGATCGCGAGTTCCACGTGAACAAGCCGCCGCTCATACGAGTTCATGGCGGGCAACGAAATTTCCGCTTTGGTTGCAAGCGCCTTCTTTGCCGCGGCGCGCGCGAGTTCGGCAATAAGGTTTTCCCGTTCCTGACGATAATTATTTATGTCGAGGAAAATGGTCTCCGTTGAATTCTTCTTTGCGACCATCTGGATGAGATGGTTGATGCCCTCCACGACCAGAGGAAGATTTTCGCGCACAAGATTCTGATCTTCGTAAATAAAAAGTGCCGCACGCTTTTCTTCCGGTTTCACCTCGAGCCGGTAGTCCTTGAAGCCGATCAGGTCGAATGTTGTTTTAATGAAAATTTCCCAGTCCATATGTCTCGGTACTATCCCATATTTCATTAAAAAAATCAACCGGCGGCACCGTATTTTTCTTCCAAATGCCGGTTCACGAAGATCTGCTGCACGATGGAAAAGAGCGATGCGACAAGCCAATAGAGGCCCACGGCGGCCGGTAAACTATAGAAAATAACGATGGTCATGACGGGGCCGATGAAGGACATTTGGCGGGCGATCTTTTCGGTGGGCGAGAGCGTGTGGCCAGCGGGCTGCTTGTAGATTGCGAGGCGCGCCTGGAAATACTGCGCGACTGCGGCGAGGAGAATGAGCACGATGCTCGGCACGGCAAGATTGATGAAACCGAGAAACATGGTATTGATCGTCGCCGGCGCGGGGACGAAGGAATATAAACCGGCTATCGTTCCCGAACCGAGTCCCGAACGCACCGCCCAATAGAGCGCGATCAGGATCGGCAACTGGATGAGCAATAAAAGAAAACTTGAAAATGGATTGATGCCATGTTCTTTGTACAGCGCCATGAGCGCCTCCGACTGTTTCTGCATATCCTTCTTGTGCTCTTCCTGGATCTTTTTTACTTTCGGCTGGATGCGCTGCATGAGCATCTGCTGTTTCGCGCCTTTGTGGAAAAACGGGAAGAGGACGATGCGGATGAGAAGCGTGACAAGAATGATCGCGAGTCCCAAATTATGGAACGCGATCGTATTGTAAAAAAATATCAAGAGATTGAGGATCGGGAGATAAAAAATATCTTGGAACCAGTTAAACATATTTTTTGAGCATTTCCTGAAATTCGCGCCTCGTGAGCTCGACCACTCGCGGATGGAAGATGATGATTATGTCGCGGTTTTCTTTGACGAGCGGCGCGAGCACGGCGCGCGCCTGACGTTTCCAAAGATTTCTTTTTGCGGCGGTCTTATGGACATTTTTCCCCGCGATGACGCCGATGCGCGGGCCTTTTGATTCGTTCGGCCTGGTCTTTAATGAAAAAAAGGGTGTTTTCTGCGTCCGATATCCCCGCGTCTGGAATTCCGCGTAGGGTAAACGCCTTTTATGGGGTAGCATTACACCGTGAGCTTCTTTCTGCCCTTTGCCCGGCGGCGGGAAAGCACGCGGCGGCCGGTTGCCGTGCCCTGCCGTGCCAAAAACCCGTGCGTCCGGCGGCGCTTTTTCTTTTTGGGGTTATACGTGAACGACATGCCTATGACTCTATCACTCTCGCAAACCGCATGCAAGCGGTGTACAATGTCTTATGCACATGAAATCCCCAGAACGCATCATGGCGATACTTTGACAAGGGATGTAGGCTTGATAAATAATTAACCCAACAGAAAATATTTCACCATGGATCTTGATCAAATTTGGCAATCGACGCTTGGTGAGATGGAAGTACAACTTTCAAAAGCTCATTTTGTTGCCTGGGTGAAGAATAGCCGCCTGATCGACAAGAAGGACGGCACCCTCTACGTTGCACTCCCCAATAACTTTGCGAAAGAGTGGGTGGAAAACAAATATCAGAAGAATTTACTTGGCATTTTAAGGAATCTTGACAGCTCCGTGAAGAAAATTGAGTTTGTTGTTGGCGCAAAGGCAGCGGCCATCACCCGTTCAGCGCCCCAAAACGCCATCGCCACGCTTGCGAAGGCAGAGGTCATGGACTTGGACTTCAAAACCGACCCGGAAACGGGCCTGAACCCCAAATACACCCTCGCCTCATTCGTGGTGGGGCCGTCGAATGAACTTGCCTTCGCTGCGGCGTCGGCGATCGTTGAAGAGATTGGAAAGAAATACAATCCTTTCTTCATCTATGGCGGCGTCGGCCTCGGCAAGACCCACCTCATTCAGGCGATCGGCAATGAGATCATCCATAAGCATCAGGGAAAGGTGAAGCCCAAGTACGTCGCTTCCGAACAATATACCCGCGACATTGTCTGGGGCATTCGGAATGATCGCATCGAAAGCATCAAGAAGAAGTACCGCGACGTTGATGTCCTCATTATTGACGACATCCAGTTTATCGGCGGCAAAGACAAGACCGAAGAGGAATTCTTCCACACGTTCAACGCGCTCTACGAAAACAACAAACAGATCATCATCTCATCGGACCGCCCGCCTCAATCCATCCCAACGCTCGAAGAACGCCTGCGCTCGCGCTTTGAGGGCGGGCTCATTGCCGACATCGCCTACCCGGAGTTTGAGACCCGTGTGGCCATTATTAAGGCAAAACTCCAGGAAATGAACCGTCAATTGAGCGACCCCGTTGTTGATATGATTGCCAAGAAGCTCCGCAAGAACATACGCGAGCTTGAAGGCGTATTAAAAAAGATCTTATTCTATGAAGAGCGGAAACAGACCGAGATCACGGAGGACATTGCCGCCGATATCATCGAAAAATCCACACAAAACATGTCAAAGCGTGTGAGCGACTCCCAGATATTAAAAACAGTCGCGGAGTTTTTTAATGTTTCCATTGAGGACCTCATCAGCCATAACCGCCGGAAGGAAGTTGTCTTGCCGCGACAGATCGCCATCTATCTTCTTCGGGATATCTCGGACCTTTCCTATCCGTATATTGGTGAAAAGTTGGGGAGAGATCACACCACCGCCATCCATTCCTATGAAAAAATCAGCCGTGAGATCAATAGGGATCCATCACTTAATCAGAAGATATTAATGGTTAAGGACCTAATTTTTAAGAGTTGATACACATGCTATCCTGTTAAAAAATAAGGTTTAACCCAAGGAATAATTAAGAAAAAAAATTCTATCCACATAACACAGTATCTAATAGTCATAATAAAAATAAATTTCTTATATAATTTCTATACTAATACTATTACCCATTTATGAAATTTATCGCCATTAGGTCAAACATTAAAGACGCAATTTCAATTATTGAAAAAGCAACTGGGGAAAATCAAAACCTCCCTATTTTAAAAAATATTCTCATCGAGGCGAATGAGAATACGATTTTATTTATGGCAACCAACCTGGAAATCGCCATAAAAAACAATGTTGCAGGAAAAGTTATCGAGCCAGGGAAAGTAACAGCACCCCTTGCGCTTCTCTCGGGCCTCATTGGGAATATTCAAAGCGACCGGCTGAACTTTGAAAAAAAGGGGAATGACGTTGAGGTTGCGACTGATAATTACAGCGCGGTCATCCACGGGATGTCGCCCGACGATTTCCCGAACGCGCCGAAAATCAAAGATGGTGAAGGATATCTCGAGATCAAAAGCGCATTTCTCAAGGAGGCGATCCAGCAGGTGACGGTCGCATCCCAATATTCCGACCTTCGGCCTGAATTAAACAGCATATTCTTTAATTTTTCCCTGGAAAGCCTCAAACTTGCGTCAACCGACGGCTTCCGGCTCGCGGAAAAGACGTTGCCGGCGAACCTTTTTACCGCGAAGAAGTTAGAACCATTCAAGGTACTGGTGCCGCTTAAAACCGGCCTTGAGGCAACCCGTATTTTCAAAGACGATGAGATGATCCGCATCACCATGGATGACAGTCAGATCCTTTTCAAAACCGAGAAAACAGAGCTTATGTCGCGGCTCATCGAGGGATCGTTCCCCGACTATTCCGCCATCGTGCCGCACGAATTCACGTCGGAGATCGTGGTGGACCGGGAAGAATTTGCGAATGCCGTGAAGCTTTCGGGTATTTTTGGGCAGAAGAATAGCGAAGTGAAAGTCACCATGCATCAAAACAAGAAAGCGATTGAAATGCGGTCCGCCGACCAGGCGCTCGGCGAGAATGTCTATACGCTCGCCGCGAAGATAAAAGGCGAACCAGGCGAAACATACTTCAATTGGCGCTATCTTGCCGATCCGCTTAAAGCGATCAAAACCGAAGACATCTTCCTGGGGCTTCAAGAGGAGGCAAACCCCGTGCTCATCCGCTCGACAAGCGATACATCGTATTTCTACGTGCTGAAGCCGATTTTGAAGTCATAGCAAAAGACAGGATGCTTCTGCTTTGAGGGTCGCGTCGTTTTCTGCGGAAAACGCGCTCGGCCTCCTCGCCTCCGCGACTCCGGCATACCTTCAAGACGGCACATCTGCTTGTTCTCGGTAGTCGTTCCTACTGCGCTCTCGAAGCAGACATCACGCCTATTACTCGCCGTTGTTCGACGTGCACTTCATAAAATTTCTTGACATTTGCTTTGGGTGTTTGTAGGCTAAAGACAGTTTCGGTCGTTGTTAGTTTTTGAAGGTGGCGGCCATGGGGGAGGGGTATATGAATTTTCTGATTTGGGTGGTGGCGTTCGCATTACTGATCTGCGATCTCGTCTTTAATCCTTTTGGGGAATGGGATTCATGGATATGCATCATTCTGATATTCCCGATACTTTTTTTGCCCGGCACATTCGGTGATATACCCGGAGTGGGTAAATCGGATGACGGCGAATATCACGGCGATGGTTGGTAGCGCTGAAAAGTGCAACCCATGGTTCCGACAGAAAATTTGGCTCGCAGTATAACCTGCGAGCCTTTGTTTATATAACCCACCTCTGCCTCCATCCAAGTGCCAGTAGATAAACACTCCTTCGGGGGTGTTTTCCGTTTAGCCGCAGATTGAGATGGATTCTTGATATTACACCACAAGATCGTTCGAAGATCGTCCAGTCCTGTGCGCAAAAAAACCAGCGCTTACGCGGCTGGTTTATAGGAGCGTTTGAGTTATATAGGAGCGTAGTGAGGTTGGATGATGTGATCTTCCGAAATAGCGTCCTTCAGTCGTTCAGCCACAAGGTCGATCATGTTAACAGGAGTGATACCGTCTTTGAGGGGAAACGAGATGCCACCGTGGTCATCGATCGTAGAATCGCTAAGGCCATCCAGAGAAGAAACCGCTTGGACGATTGTCCCTCGGAAGACCTCCATTGTCCTTGGTTCTCCCCAAACCTTGATCCTTCTCCCGTCACTAATGTAGTCCACAAAAATCTTTTCCATCGCGACCTCCTCAGGGTGTTGCCAATATTCTACCATGGAATGAGTCAACTGTCAAAATCGTTCGAGACCTGTAATCTTGCATTATCCCTGCGTGCTGCCGGTTTGCGTTTGTGTTGTTGTTTGCAAAACCCACGGATTTTGCGCGACCCACGCTTGGAGATCGGCTTCCCAATTGTGGTACTGCGGATCCGTGCTTGGGTCTGCCGGTTGCGGGCCCGTCGGGTTGCTTTTGTCTACGTAATAAAGAATCGTGTGCATCTGGCCATTCACGACCGATTGGCCGGCGAGGATCGGTTTTGGTTCGGAAACCGGATCGGGTGGCGTGAACGTTGTGCTTGATGACATCGGCAGCACCTGCGTCAGGAACGCGCTCCACATCGGCACGGCTGCGAGGATGCTCGAACCCTGCCGTTGCATGGGTGTGTTGTTGTTATTGCCCGCCCAGACGCCCACAACGAGCGACGGGGTGTAGCCCATCGCCCATGCGTCGCGATAATCGTTTGAGGTGCCTGTTTTGAGCGCTACGTCATAGCCTGGGAAAACGGTCAGGTTTTGGCTTGCGCCGAAGAGCGGTGCGCGCGCGCTTGGGTCGGAAAGGATTTCGTTCACCAGGCGCACCGATTGCGCGTCGGCCACGGTGCTCGTTTGGTCGGTGTACGATTCGAGTGTGTTGCCGCTCCCGTCCTGCACCTGCATAATCATGGTCTGCGCATGCTTCACGCCATCGTCAGCGAGCACGGAATAGGCCTCGGTGAGGTCAATGAGGTGCACTGCGCCGCCGCCAAGCACGAGAGATAATCCGTACTGATTCGGGTCCTTTAGCGTCGTGATGCCAAAACTCGCCGCATTGTTGAGCGTATTTTGTTCGCCGACGAGATAGAGCATCTCGACTGCGGGTACGTTCACGGATTGTGCGAGCGCGGTACGGACGGTCATAGGGCCCGCAAATGTCCCCTCAAAATCCTGCGGGTGGAAACATTTTGTATTAGCATTGTTGAAGTTCGGGATGGTGGGGCAGGAAGGATTGGTGCTGAATTCCGTGGGGACATCGAAAAGGATCGTGTCGGGGGTGTAGCCCGTCTGGAATCCCGTCATGTAGACGAATGGTTTCAGTGACGAACCCGGCTGGCGGAGCCCTTGGGTCGCGACGTCGAAGTTCCCCTCGTTTGTGGCGTCAAAATAATTTACGGAACCAACAAGGGCAAGAATCTGTCCGGTCGTTGGATCTTGGGCGACCAGTGCACCATTGGTCGAATTGTATAATTGCTTGTCGCGTGCCACGCCTGCGGTAACGGCCGCCTCCGCCGCCTGCTGCATATCCCAATTGAGCGTCGTGATCACCTTGAGCCCGCCGCGGTCAACCATATTCTCGCCGTATTTCTGGTAGAGATACTGTTCGACAGCCATCACAAAGTGCGGCGCCTTGATGCCGCCGCCGATGCCGCTTGCCGACTGCGGCTGGAAGGTGATTTTGTAGTTCAGGGCGTCGGTCAGTTGTTGCTTTGTGATCTTTCCGGCCGCATACATCTTTTGCAGCGTGAATTTCTGGCGGGCGATCAATTCGTCCGTGTGGCTGCCCCACGGGGAATAATACGACGGCGCTTGGGGGAGCGAGGCCAGAAGGGCCGCTTGGGCAATGTTGATCTGCGTCACCGGAACGTTGAAATACGCTTCACTTGCGGTTTCGACGCCGGAAATGTTCGGCCCATAGGAGACCTCGTTCAGGTACAGCTCGAGGATCTGGTCTTTTGAATAATAATTATTTAATTTTACGGCGAGGACGAATTCCTTCAATTTTCTTGTGAGCGTCTGGTCGAGCGTGAGGAACGCCGTCCGCGCGAGCTGCTGGGTGATGGTTGATCCGCCGCCGACGATCGCGTGGTGGATGATGTCGTCATAGAGGGCCCGGGCGATACCTCTCCAGTCGAATGCGGGTTCGTTGTAGAAATTCCCATCTTCCAGATTGACGGTGGCGTCTTTGAGCGATTGGGGGATCTGGTCGAACGGGATCACGGTGCGGTTCGGGCCGCTGCTGATCTGGTAGAGCATGACCGTGCCAGTGCGGTCATAGATCTTTGTTGATTGGCTGATCTGTTGGCTCGAAATTTCCTGGATGGTGGGGACGGTTGCGGCAAAATAGAGCAGCGCGAGAAGGACGATGCCGACAATGCCCGCGGCGGTGATGCCCGCGATTTCGAAGACGCGCGCCCAGATTCTTTTCTTGGATTGTTCGAGGTGGTGCGAGGCCATAAGCGCTAAATCTTATTTTACCTTGTTTTTTTCAAGAACAAAAACAGCGCCACGGGTGGTGCTGTTGTGCCGCAGAGATAGTGCTCTATCCCTCGAGCATCGAATCCGCGTCGTCATCGGTGTTGGTGTCCACGCTCACATCGGCATCGTCGTCTTCATCGTCATCATCGTCGAGCGTCCCGGGATCCTCAACTCCCGGCTCTTCTTCGTCTTCGTCGCTCAATCCGCGGAATGCGAGTGTTAGTTTAAATAATTCCGTCGTCATAAGTAACCATGATTTACGACCTTTCTCTAAATTTTAAAATCAGTATAGAGAAGTATGGGTGCGTGTCAATCGTCCGTGTGGATAAGTCGCTCGCTCGCAGCAAGGATGGCCAATGCGAGCGCATCGCTTGCGTCGTCAATCATGGTCATCCCCGGCTGTTTGAGGATGATACGCACCATTTTGAGGACCGCTTTTTTATCCGCCGCGCCATAGCCCGTCACGCCAAGCTTCACTTCGTTGGGCGCATATTCCCGTATGCGGATCCCGTGTTCCCGCGCGGCAAGGAGGATCACGCCCCGGGCCTGGGCGACGGCAAGCGCCGTCTTCTGGTTTTTCGCAAAATAAAGTTTCTCGACGGCGAGCACATCGGGTTTGTGTTTCACGATGAGTTTGTCGAGAAATTTTTTGGTTTCATACAGGGCGCCGACGTCATCCGTGCTTTTGATGGGCATGATGCCCGCCTCAACAAAGATCGCCTCGGATTGCTCTTGGAGGATGACGCCATATCCCACGCGCCGGGTTCCCGGGTCAATGCCGATCGCGATCATAGGTTTGCGTTTGTGTAGACGTCCTGCACGTCGTCGTTTTCTTCGAGCGATTCAAGGAGCTTGATAAGCTGGCCCTTGTCGCCTTCCGGCACATCCTGCGGAAATTTTGCCGTCCAGCCGTCGGGCGTTTTTTCGAAAGCCCACTGGACGCTGCCCGACTCGGCCCATTTGCCGTTATGCTCTTTGAGGATCGTTTTGATTTCCTGCACGGTGCGGTTGCGGTTGTCGGAGAGCGCTTCAACGAGGATTGCCGATCCGCCCGGGCCATAGGCCTCGAAAACAAGATCGTCCAGGTTTTTTGTCTCCGCGGCTTTCTTGATGGCGCGCTCGATGTTGTCCGCGGGCACATTCGCGGCGCGCGCGGTCGCGACCGCCGTCCTGAGGCGGGGATTGAAGTCGGGGTTCGGCTCGGTTTTTGCCGCGGCGGAAATCGCCTTCAGCAGTTTCGAAAAAACCTTCGCCCGTTTTTGGTCGGTAATTTCTTTTTTGTGTTTAATTCCTGCCCAGTGGGAGTGCCCTGACATTGAACTATGATGTGTTGATTGCATTATAGCCCCGCCGGAGATAAAAAAAAGCCCCAGGTGACACGCAGTTTGCGTGTGGACCAGGGGCTTTCAGGGGGAGGAAGTCAAAGTTACTTGGCGAATGCGGCTTGGACGGTTTCGTTTCCGCCGGGAATCCAGACCACGGTAACGTCGCTGTTCCAGAATTGATGCCACGCCTTCAACAGGAAAAAGCCGTGATTGAAGAGTCGGGTCTCGCAGCTATTCAAGGCAGAATTTAGTGCTTGAATTTCTGGCGTTGTGCCTTGCGACGAGAGAGTGCCACCACCGCGGCGTCCGAAACTGGAAGTTGATTCACTACTGAACCCACTTAGCGCGGTTACGGTCGCAAATCCCAGGTTGACGGTGGGAAGACCGGGCCTTACAAGGTCCATATTTAATTGGACAGTGTAACGATTGCCCGAAAATGACACATAACTTGAGTAGCCGCCGCGCGAGCCATAGCCCGACATCGAACCTGAATTACTTACCTCCCCAAGGTTCTGCGCTTGAGGATAGATTCGAACATAAGGGCCGCTTTGGTCGCAGGGGGAGCCAGGTTCCGAGAAATCCTGCGGCCCATCTTTTAGGCTTCGCAAGCGAGATATTATTCGCAGTCCTCCGTTCCCCGGTATGTCTGCGCAAATAACGGCTTTCGAAAGATCTGGCCTTTCTGCTTTCGAACCTTTTTCGTAGTGGACGATCTTTGCCATCGCCGGTGTCGGGATGAGGCAGATCGAGAGAATGGTCGGTGTGATAAGAAATCGGGTGAATCCCTTTACGAGATTAATTACGATCTGCTTCATGACGTTCTCCTATGCGCCGCAAGGGGCGCTTTCCTTAGATTTTGTTCTCAAAGTACGGTTATATTTTAGCATATAAAATGCTCATTTGTCAATGGTTGCCGGAAAAGCCCAAAATATATTGAAAATACGCCTCTTTTGGGGCTACAATGATAGCAATGCACGATTTACAGCCAAACGAATTGCAGGAGCGGCTGAAGAAGCTTCATCGCGACGGCGAGGAGCGGGCCGCCGAACGGCTGGCGGGGCAGCTGGGGCTCACCTACACCGACCTTTCAAAGGTGCCTGTCTCGCTTGATGCGGTTCGTATTGTCTCCGAAGAAGACGCCCGCAATGCGAAGGCGGCGTCGATCGAGATCAAGGGAAATCGTCTTGCGCTCGGCGTCGTGGATCCGGATCTTCCTGCGGCGAAAAAATTGATCGCCGACCTTACGGAGAAAAAATATGAAGTGAAAACGATCGTCATTTCGCCGGCGAGCTTGGAATCGGCGTGGCATTTCTACCAGTTCATCAAGCCGGAAGCCGATGTGATTACGGGAACAGTTAAGATCGCAAAGGAGCGGTTGGAAACATTGCGCGCTCGGCTCACGACCATTGACGCTGTCCACAAGGAGATTGCTTCGTCCGATCTCAAAAAACTCTCGCCAGTCACGCTCATCGAGATCATCCTTGCGGGCGCGATGGGCATGCGTGCGTCCGACATCCACACCGAGGCCGAAGAGAAAAAGGCGAAGATCCGTTTCCGCATTGACGGGCTGCTCCATGACATGTTCGACGATGTGCCGCTCGCAACGTATCAATCGTTCGTTTCCCGGATCAAACTACTTTCCGGTATGAAGCTGAACGTCCGCGACATCGCGCAGGACGGCCGGTTCACGATCGCGCTCGGGGAAAAAGAAGTCGAGATGCGCGTGTCGGTCATTCCGGCGGAGTTCGGCGAGACGATCGTCATGAGGATCCTCGATCCCTCGGCAACCATGGTCGGGCTTCCCGATCTTGGGCTGCGGCCGGATTCCCTTGTGATCGTAAAGAAGCAGCTTGCGCGGCCGAACGGCCTCATCTTGAACACAGGCCCCACGGGATCCGGCAAAACGACGACACTGTACGCGTTCCTGCGAACCATCAATAATCCGGAGATAAAAATCATCACGCTTGAAGATCCTATCGAATACCGCATCGAGGGCATAGAGCAGACGCAGGTTGCTGACGAGTCGGGATATACGTTTGCAAACGGCCTGCGCGCGATCGTGCGCCAGGATCCCGACGTGATCCTGGTCGGCGAGGTGCGCGATCTTGAAACCGCAGACATCGCCATGCAGGCGGCGCTCACCGGCCACCTTGTTCTTTCGACGCTCCACACGAACGACGCCGTGGGAGCAGTGCCGCGGCTCATCAACCTCGGCGTGAAGGCGGTGAGTATCGGGCCGGCGCTCACGCTCGTGATCGCGCAGCGGCTCGTGAGGGTATTGTGCAAAGAATGCAAGAAGAAGAAAGAAGCGGATGCGCCGCTCACAGCGAACATTAAAAAATTCTTAAGCCGTTTGCCCGCAAAGGTGGACAAAAAAAACTATCAGGCGTATGAACTATATGAAGCCGTCGGTTGCCCGCAGTGCAACGGACTCGGCTATAAAGGTCGCATCGGCATTTTCGAATTTTTGGAAGGCGGCCCGGACCTTGAAACAACCATTTTAAAAGAAGCGTCCGAGGTCGCGCTGCGCGAGGTCGCGCAGAAACAGGAGATGGTTACGATGCAGCAGGACGGCATTTTGAAAGCTTTGGCAGGAACGACAACGCTCTCCGAGGTGGAGAGCGTGACGGGGGAGATCGAGTGGTAAAGAGTAGTTGGCTTAAACCTGGGGGCAATTCCTCGCGAAAGGATAAAAAACCCTTTTATCGAAAGACAAAAGGGACTAGAATTACTCAAAGGATAGAACCAGCCGAAACCGGTTCGTCCTGGAAGTTTTAGAAATAATTCCCGCCCCCAGATTTAAATCAACTATTCCAAGAGAGATGATAGCATACAATTTATTTCTTGTCAAGGGGTGGCAGGAACGCGCCATACTACCCTGTTTTTCATGAAAAAATCCCCCGCCAAGCAAAATAACGACGACCAGAACATTGATCTTACGCTCCGGCCGACCGAGTGGGACGAATACGTCGGGCAGCAGAAGATCAAAGATAATTTGAAGGTCATTCTCGAGGCAGCCAAGAAACGCAAAGAGGTTGCTGATCATTTGCTGTTCTCCGGGCCTGCGGGGCTCGGCAAGACAACGCTCGCGTATCTCGTCGCGCGCGAACTGGGCGGTCTCATCAAGACGACATCCGGGCCGGCGCTTGAAAAGACGGGAGACCTTGCCGCCATTTTGACGAACTTGAGCCCCGGCGAAATACTTTTTATTGACGAAGCGCACCGCGTGAACCCGATGATTGAAGAGGTTCTGTATCCGGCGATGGAATCACGGAAGCTGCACCTTGTGGTGGGGAAGGGGCCATCGGCCCGGACATTGTCCTTGGACTTGCCGCCGTTCACCTTGATTGCGGCGACGACGCGCGAGAATTTGTTGTCGCAGCCGCTGCGCTCGCGGTTCGGTGCGACGCTGCGCCTGAATTATTACGACCTTGAAGACATTAAAAAAATATTGACGCGCTCGGCAAAGATTTTGGATGTGCGTGCGGCTCCGGAGGCGATCGAAATCCTGTCGCGGGCTTCGCGCGGGACGCCGCGGGTGGCGAACCGGCTTCTGCGCCGCGCGCGCGACTTTGCGCAGGTGCACGGCACTGCGGTCGTGGACGTTGCTGCCGCGCAGCGGACGCTCGAGATGCTCGAGATAGACGACGTGGGGCTTGAGCCGCAGGATCGGCGGCTTCTTATGACCATCATTGAGAAATTCCACGGCGGGCCGGTGGGGATCAATACGCTTGCCGCCGCTTTGTCAGAGGATAAGGGAGTTATTGAAGATATTTACGAACCGTTCTTGATGACGCTTGGGTTCTTACAGCGCTCGTCCTCCGGGCGCATCGTTCTGCCTGCGGCATATAAGCATCTGAAGATCCGCGACGAAGGGGAGTTGCTGTAGTGCCGTTGTAATCCAACAAAAAATTGCAGAATAGCCCTCAGATATCGGCGCATACTACCATTCCACAACAAAGATCATGTCAAAAATTTCAGCATTGGACGAGCAAAATAAAAAACGATTGGTAACGATAGATCGGATACCTGGCAAGTGTCCTTTATGTCGTCGGACAATTACACCTGAAATGTCGGACGCATTTTACCGATGGGATTGGGCGACTCAGATTAATCTCCAAATCGTGTTCAGATGTCCACTTGAAGACTGTAGAAATGTTTTCATTGGGTATTATATTCAAAAAAGTACAGATTTATTCCTTAATCATCTAAAGCCGCAAAGAGCGCTTAAAGAAACATTCCCTCGAATAATCACATGGTATTCCAAAAGTTTTATTGATCTTTATAATCAAGCCTATTGCGCGGAGCAATCTGAACTTCCGGACGTAGCGGGAGCTGGCTATAGAAAGGCATTTGAATTTTTGATTAAAGACTACTTACTGACCAAAAATCTTAGAGATGAAAAAAAGTATCGTGAGTATTTCTTAGAAGGCGCGGATGTTGATAAAAGCATTCTGAGGCCGAAAAGTAATAAAGTGCAAAAATCTATCAAGGATGCCTTTTTGGGAACACTCATCGAAAAAAAGATTAAAGTCACTCGCATTAGAGAAATTGCAAAGAGGGCTGCTTGGCTCGGGAATGACGCCACGCACTATCAGAAGCGGTGGATAAACAAAGACCTTGGCGATCTCAAGACCATGATACATTGGACGGTCACTTGGATTGATAACGACGAATCAACGCGCCAATTGATTGACGGCATGCCGGAAAACACAGCTTGAGTTCGGAGCCTCGAATTAACTACTTAGGCACATTAGAATCGTTCGAACTTCGTCCAGTCCTGGATGTTGACAGTCGATTGCTTTTAAACTCGCCTTCCTTTTTGCGAGTCGTTGGCGAAGTCATTCTTCGTCCCGCACCAGGGGCAGAACCAAGAAACCTTCAATTTTGGAGCATCTCCTATGGTCCACCATTTCTTGCATTTTTTGCACCGGAAATGATGCAGGGATTCTATAGTCCTCTTGGACTTCATATCTAGATCATATCACGGTGCCCCTTGGCGAAGTTGGCTAAAACCGTTCGAAGATTGTCCAGTCCCTGTGCGTATGTAGCTCTACGCATTTTAGAAAAATTTAATCTGGGGCGAGTAAAATTGGGGAATGACTATGCCCATAGCGGTTGAAGTGATAGAAAATAAGATTTTTTCACTCCGTGGACATCGCGTGATGCTCGACCGGGATCTTGCGGAATTATACGGGGTTTCAACGAAGGCCCTTAATCAGGCCGTGAAACGAAACAGAGCTCGCTTTCCCGACGATTTTACGTTTCAACTCAAGCGTAACGAAGCCCTCGTAGTTTTTTCTTTAAGGTCACAAATTGTGACCTTAAAGAGAGGCGAGCACGTAAAGTATCTTCCCTTTGTCTTTACAGAGCACGGCGCTATTATGCTCGCAAACATTCTTAAGAGTTCCGCGGCCATCAATGCGAGCATTCAAGTGGTACGGGCATTTATCCATTTGCGGCGATCGGTGCTCAATCAGGAAGCCATTTTGCGGCAGTTGAAAGAATTGGAAGCAAAAACCGGAAAACATGATTCGGAGCTCAGAAAAATTCTTGAAATTCTCCACATACTTCTTGAACCGCCCGCCCTCCCGCCGTCGCCAAAACGGCAAATGGGATTTTCACACGAGGATGAAAAATGATCTACATCAACGAATGGCTTCCTAATCCGATCGGGAACGATAACTGCAAAACGAATTGCGGGTGGAATGTTGAATATGTGGAGTTAGCAAATAAAGGCAGTTCGACGGTGGATTTGGACGGCTGGGCGTTCTGGACAGGTGGCAAAAGCAAAAAAGTTTTTCTTGGCGGCCGCATTGCGCCGGGCGGATATCTGGTGTTCACGAAAGCAGAGACAAAGCTCTCTTTGAAAAACAACAATGGTGGATTATGGTTATATGGGCCGGATGGAGCGCTCGTTGACCACGCGGCGTTCACGGGCGCGGCGCCCGTAAGGAAAAGTTTTTCGCGGATCGGTTACGGCGCGGCGGATGTCCAGTATTTTGCGTTTGTGGATCCGACGCCGGGGGCGGCGAACAATACAATTGATAACGGAGTGACGGTCCGTCGGTATCCGTTGGGTGTTCCGCTTGATGCGCCGCTTGGGGCATTCCAATTTTTGGGGCTGCTCCTTGCCGCCGCCACGATGCTTGCGGTTGCATGGGCATACATTGTCTATAAAAATGAAAATCTATCACAGCTTATCTTCGGAGGGGACGCAGGCGTTTGGTGAGGCCCTCGCGCGGCGGCTCACGGCAGCAGGGCGTAAAAAAGGAAAAAATCCGTGCGCGGCGGTTCTCGCGCTTCAGGGCGATCTTGGGGCCGGGAAAACAACCTTTACGCAAGGTTTTTTGAGGGGACTCGGGATTAAGAAGCGGGCACAAAGCCCCACATTCATTATTATGCGGCGGCATCGGGTTCCCGAGCGGAATGCTGGAGCAGCCACACCGTTCAAAAATGTTTTTCACGTTGATGCCTATCGGCTCAAAAAAGCAGGCCAGATGCGGGCGCTGGATTTTCAAGAAATCTTGAGCGATCCGCGGAATGTTATCCTTATCGAATGGCCGGAGCGGATAAAAAAGATTTTGCCGAAAAGCGCGACGTGGATCGTGTTCCGGCATGGGAAAAAAGAAAACGAAAGAACCATAATCATTAAAAAATAATGAAGCGCTTCTTACTTCTCGACGCGAACTCGATCATCCACCGGTCATTCCATGCGCTGCCGCCGTTCACAACGCCGGGCGGGAAGCCGTCAGGAGCCATCTATGGCATCGCAAGTATTTTGTTGAAGCTGTGGCGTGAGGAAAAGCCGGATTATGTCGCGGCGCTCTTTGATCGGCCGGAGCCGACGTTCCGCGATAAGAAATATAAAGAGTACAAAGCGCAGCGCCCGCCCGCGGCGAGCGAACTCATCGAGCAGATCATTGAGGCGCATAATTTGTTTGCCGCGTTTACTATCAAAACATTTGAAAAGCCCGGCTATGAGGCCGACGACCTCATTGCGACGTTCGCGGAAAAATTCAAAAAAGAAAAAGATGTGCAGGTTGTCATCCTGACGGGCGACCGCGATACGCTGCAGCTCGTGGAAGACGATCACGTTGTCGTGCAGACGTTCAACAAAGGAGTGAGCGACACGACGATCTACGGTGAAAAAGCTGTCATAGAAAAATACGGCCTCGCGCCGAACCAATTGATTGATTACAAAGCGCTCGTCGGCGATTCGTCGGACAATATTAAAGGAGTGCCAGGCGTTGGGCCGAAAACGGCAGTCGAGCTCATCAAGCGTTTCGGGACCGTGAAGACGATGTTTGAAAAAATACACGAAGACCCGAAGCTTGAGGCGAAATTCGGGGCGTTCAAAAAAGAAGCAGAATTGTCCGAAGAGCTTGTCACGCTCGAACGGCATGTGCCGCTCGATATGCCGGCCCTTGAAGACCTTGCGCCCCGTGAAGCGGTTGATGTCCTCGCCCGCTATTTTGAGACCATGGGTTTTACCACCTTGGTCAAGCGGCTGCTGAACCATGGAGAACCCGAAAAAAAAGATATAAAACCAAAGAAAGAACCGAAGTCACAGAACGCGCAGACACCCCTTTTTTAGTGGTATTATTAAGGCATGTCCCAGTGGAAGAACATCATAACGTGGCAGGAATTCTGGATCGCCTGGGTTTTGTGTGCGATCATCGTCGCCGCAGGGATCATGGCGGCGATATTTATAGCATCGCCCCTTTCGTGGGTTGAAGTCGGCCTGCTCGCCATCGTTCTCGTCCTGACTTTCACAAGCATCTATCGATCATCATCCGTTGACCGCAACACGAGCGTTGAAAGAAACGAACTCAAAAGCATCTTGGCGAGCATCAGTGACGCGCTCATCGTCTACGAAAAAGATTTTCGGGTGATATTTTTCAATCCCGCCGCCGAGCACTTGTTCAAGATCCAGGCGGGCGACGCCATGGGCCACATTTTTTCTCCGCAGGATGTTGAAAAAGCAGGATGGAAGATCATGACGCAGGTGGTCTTTCCGTCGCTTGCGCCGCGCGTCCTCATGCGAACAGGTGAAAATGCCATCCCGCAGGTTGTGGACATTTCCTTTGCGGACCCGCAGCTTGAATTTCGGGTGACGACGGCTCCCGTCATGGACAACCAGGGGAACACGCTTGCGTTCCTCAAGATCATCCGCGACCGGACGGCGCAGATCGAAGCGCTCCGCTCGCGAAGCGAGTTCATCGCGGTCGCCTCGCATCAGTTGCGCGGCCCGGTGACCGACATCAACTGGGCGTTGCAGACGCTTGCAAGCGATGCCACGATCGGCGAAACAAACAAGCTTATCGTGGAGAACGCGTTCGCGGCGTCGCAGAATCTTTTGCGCCGCATCGAGGATCTTTTGAACATTGCGAAAATGGAAGACGGCCAGTTCGGATACGATTTCAAGGACACAGACATCTCGAATTTTGTTGAGATGGTATTGGGCGAGGTTCTGCCGGCCGCGAAAAAGACCGGCGTGAAGATCTATTTCGACCGGCCCACGACGCCGCTGCCCCGCGTGATGCTTGATGAGAAGCGCCTGTCGCTTGCGTTCGTAAATGTCCTTGAGAACGCCATCCGCTACAACGTGGAGAACGGGGAAGTGATCGTCAAAATCGATTCCATGCCCGGGAAGCCGTTCCTCGTGGTGAGCGTGAAGGACAGCGGCATCGGCATCCCGCCCGAGTCCATCCAGAAGCTGTTCACAAAGTTCTATCGGGCGGACAATGCCGTGAAAACCCAAACCGAGGGCTCCGGGTTGGGGCTTTTCATCGCAAAAAGCATCGTAACCGCCCATGGCGGCGAAATCTGGGCGGAATCGGAGCTCAATCGGGGCACCACCGTGTCGTTTTCCATCCCCACCGACTCCAACCTCATACCGAAGCGCGAGACCGGCCTTGAGTCCCTCTTTTAACCGGGGCGGGTTTGGAGTACACTGATGGGGATGAAGAAATCCGGACGCAATCGAAAATATATTTTTATCGTCGGCGGCGTCATGTCGGGCGTTGGCAAGGGCATCGCCTCCGCCTCCATCGGGAAAATTCTCCAATCGCGCGGATTCGAGATCACGTCAATCAAAATTGATCCCTATGTGAACGTTGACGCGGGTACCATGAACCCCACCGAACACGGTGAGGTCTTTGTTTTAAATGACGGCACGGAATGCGATCAGGACATGGGCAACTACGAGCGCTTTTTGGACCGCGACCTGACCGGAGCGAACTATATGACGACCGGAAGCATCTATAAGACGGTGATCGAGCGCGAACGGAGCATGGGATACGGCGGACGCTCGGTGAGCGTGGTGCCTTACATCCCGCTTGAGGTGATCCGCCGCATTGACGCGGCTGCCGCGCTCGCAAAGGCGGACATCACCATCACGGAAATCGGCGGCACCGCCGGCGAGTACGAAAACATTTTATTCCTCGAAGCGGTGCGCATGTTGAGGATCCGCCATCCGGAAGACGTCCTGCTTATTCTGGTGAGCCATCTGCCGATCGTGAGCGACGAGAATGAGCTCAAGACCAAGCCGACCCAGCACGCGGTGCGCGCCCTGAACTCCGTCGGCCTGCAACCCGACATCATCCTCGCGCGCGCGAAGTTCGAGCTCGATGACAAGCGGAAAGAAAAGATCGCGTTCAACTGCAACCTGCGCGAGAAGGACGTGATCTCGGCACCCAATGTGGCAAGCTTGTACGACGTGCCGATCAATTTCGAAAAGGACAACCTCGGCAACCTTGTTTTGGAAAAGCTCGGCGTCCGCCCGCCGAAGAAGGACATGAAAGAGTGGCGCGCCCTTGCGGAACGCATCCGCCACGCGCATGAAACGGTGAAGATCGGCATTGTCGGAAAATATTTCTCGACCGGCAAGTTCATTTTGGCCGACTCCTACATTTCCGTGATCGAGGCCGTGAAGCACGCAAGCTCCTATTGGGGCGTGCGGCCGGAGATCAAATGGCTCGACGCGGAAGAGTTCGAGAAGAGCGGTGCCGCATTGCGCGAGCTGGAGCAATTTGACGGCATCATCGTCCCGGGCGGCTTCGGCAGCCGCGGGGTTGAGGGAAAACTGAACGCAGTCCGCTATTGCCGCGAGAACAAAATCCCGTATCTGGGCCTCTGCTACGGCATGCAACTTGCCGTCATCGAGTTCGCCAGGAATATCCTCAAAATGAAGGGCGCGAACACTACTGAGATTAACCCGAGCACCAAATTCCCCGTGATTGACATCATGCCGGAGCAGAAGAAGCTTATAGAAGACAAGAATTACGGCGGTACCATGCGGCTCGGCGCATACCCAGCCGTTTTGGCAAAGGGCAGTATGGCGGAGCGGGCCTATGGCGTGACGAAGATCTCCGAACGGCACCGGCATCGCTTTGAGGTTAACCCGGCGTTCATTAAAAAAATCGAAAAAGCTGGGATGGTCTTTTCCGGCCAGTCGCCCGACCGGCGCCTCATGGAGGTGATGGAGCTTCCGCGTGAGCAGCATCCATTCTTTATGGGTTCGCAATTTCATCCGGAGCTCACCTCGCGGCCGCTCAAGCCGAATCCGCTCTTCCGCGAGTTTGTGAAGGCCGCCGCCGCGCGCGCATCGGTGCCCGCGAAGGCTGGCGTTGCGATTTTCGGGAAATTGCCCGGGCGGAAATAGTTTTATGATCATTTTTCTCTACGGTCCCGACGATTACCGCCGGGCACACAAGAAAAAAGATATCATCGCGGAATTTGAAAAGAAACGGTCCGAACTCGGGCTTGGTTTTTTTGATCTCAACGAAAAGGACGCCCTTGATTCGCTCGGTGGATTTCTGCGCAGCCAGCCGATCTTTGAAATGGCGCGCCTCGCGGTTGTGGAAAATGCATTTGAGATCGATGCTGCAAAGCTCGCGGCCGTTTTGAAGCCCGTCGTTTCAGAAAAAGGATTACAAGTGCTGATCTCCGAGCGGGACAAGCCCGTCAAGCAGCTCGCCTTTCTTTTGGAAAAGCCGGTACTCTCCCAAAAATTCGAGGCATTCGCAGGGGCGGAGTTCGCGCAATTTATAAAAGAGGAGGGTAAGAAACGGGGGATTGCTTTCGGCGATTCCGCAGCCGCGTTTCTTGCGACGGTCTATGCCGGGAACAGCTGGGCGGCGGTTACGGAGCTTGAGAAACTTGCTTCGTTGAAGTCAGCTTCTATTGAAAAGCGCGACCTCGACGCCCTTGGCCTTGAGGCCGCGCCGAACTATTGGGCGCTCCTGAACGGCATGAAGAGCTTTGATATTCGCAGCCGCATGCGGGCGCTCGAGACATTGTTTTCCATCAACGACCCTCCGGCGAAGATTTTCAACATCCTCTCCGCGCAAGCCGGAGAAAAAACCCCGCGCATGGCGGCATACGATTATGCCGTGAAGTCGGGAAAGCTGGAATATGAAGAAGCGCTCGTGGACCTGGCGCTCGGATAGATTTAATAGTTATTTAATCTGCGGGGAGTATTCTTGCGGGATGGCTATCGTTCCCGCAAATCCTATTGAAAAGCGCATAGCATTCACTCGCGGTCACTATGTCATGGTTGATTTTGATCTGGCTGAACTGTACGGTGTTTCTACTGGAGCATTGAATCAAGCGGTAAAAAGGAACACAGATCGGTTTCCGGAGGATTTTATGTTCCAAATGACCGAAAGCGAAACAAAAATCTTGATATCACAAATTGTGATATCAAGATGGGGTGGTCGGCGACATCGGCCATATGTCTTTACTGAACAGGGAGTAGCGATGCTTTCCAGTGTTCTTAAAAGCAATCGAGCGGTTCAAGTAAATATTGCGATAATGCGGGTTTTTGTGAGATTGCGAGAATCGATAATACTCCACGCCGATCTTTCAACGAAAATCGTGGAATTGGAGCAAAAATATGATCAACACGATGAAGCGATACAGGCAATTTTTATGGCGATCAAGCAACTTATCAATCCCCCGGAACGAAAAAACAAAAAGCAGATGGGATTTGCTGGCAGCAGCCACGAGGATTCGTGACGTCAAGAACAAAACTTGAGGTCACAGATTACGACCTCAAGTTTTGTCCGGCCTTCTTTTACTTTATGAGCTTTGCCAGCCGGCTCTTGAGGCGCGAGGCCTTGTTCTTTTCGATGACTTTCGTTTTCGCGGCTTTGTCGAGCGCCTTGAATACCAACGGCAAGAGCTTCTTCGCTTCGTCGACGCTCTTTGCGGCAATAAGCTTGCGGTATTTCACAACAACTTTCTTATAGCCCTCTTTCTTAACCAAATTACGCGCATGGCGCGTCTTGTTCTGGCGGAATGCTTTCTTGGCGGATGAGGTGATCGGCATAGGGGTTAGTGTAGGATACAGGCTTTAAAAAAGCAAGTATAATAAAGATATGATCTACAGCATCTCCGGCAAGCTTATGCTCACATCGGACCACTTTGCGGTCATTGAGGTTGGCGGCCTTGGGCTGAAAGTTGCCGCGAGCGAGCGCACGATTGCGGCGCTGCCGGCGCAGGGCGCGCCCGTACAATTATTTTCCTATCTCCACGTGCGCGAGGGGGCGATGGATCTTTATGGGTTTTTGAGTGAAAAGGAATTGGTCTTTTTTGAAATGCTCATTTCGGTTTCCGGCGTGGGGCCGAAGTCGGCGCTTTCGATCTTGGATGTCGCCCCACTTGAGGAACTTGCCGCCGCCATCAAAGAAGGGCGCCCGGATTTGCTCACGCGCGCATCGGGCATCGGCCGGAAAACCGCGGAACGCGTAATCGTCGAGCTCAAAACGAAAGTGCAGTCGGCAAAGTCGGGGCTTGTGGTGGAGAAGATGCAGACGGACGTTGACCTTGTGGAGGCGCTCGCGAGTTTGGGATACCGCCGCGACGAGGCGCGTGTGGCACTCGGAAAAGTCGCGGCCGACGTGGTCGGAACGGAAAATCGTCTCAAAGCCGCGCTTGTCATTTTGAGCAAGAAATAATGGATCGCATTAAGAACTCCCGTATCGTCCAATTTTTCTATAATATTCCCGGCGTCTCGCGGACGTACCATTTTGTGTGGGCGTGGGCGGCCGCGAAGATCAACCGGCATCCGAGCCGGAATATTTTTGTGATCGGGGTGACGGGCACCAAGGGAAAAACAACAACTCTTGAATTGATCAATGCGATATTGGAAGCAGCGGGCAAACGCACGGCGCTTCTTTCGTCCTTGCGCGTAAAGATCGGCGACGAGGGGCGAAAGAACCAGACGGGGAATTCAATGCCTGGACGTGGTTTCATCCAGAAATTTTTGCGCGAAGCGCGCGAAGAACATTGTGCCTATGCGCTCGTCGAAGTTACCTCGCAGGGCGTGGCGCTTCATCGGCATCGCTTTATTGAGTGGAATATGGGCGTAATCACGAACCTCGCGCCGGAGCATATTGACTGGCACGGTTCATATGAAAAGTATCGCCAGGCAAAGCTCGATTTTCTTGAAAATGTGTTGAAGTGCGGCGGCAAGGTTTTTTTGAACCGTGACGACAAAGAATACGGTTTTTTGGAAGAGGCGCTCGCCGGAAGATCCGAAAGCGACCGCGCCGGCGAAACAATTCCCTATTCGCGGGACGACCGGTGGTTTAAGGACAGCATCGCAAAGGCGCGGCTCGCGCAATCATTGCGCGATGAGGGCGCGCCAAAATTTTTATTGAGCAAATTCAACGAAGAGAACATCGCCGTTGCGGTTGCGATCGCAAAGGACTTGGGTATTTCCGACCGGATCATCGAGGACGCCATCACGAATTTTGAAGGCGTGCCGGGCCGGATGGAGTTTGTGCGGAAAGGCGATTATACGGCGATCGTTGATTATGCCCACACACCCGAATCGCTTGAGGCGGCCTATGCCGCCGCACGGCCGGAGCCGACGCCCTATTTTCCCGTGCCGCGCCTCATCTGTGTTTTGAGCGCCGCGGGTGGGGGACGCGACCGGTGGAAGCGGCCGGCCATGGGCGCGATCGCGGACCAGTATTGCGATGAGATTATCCTTACCAATGAAGACCCGTATGACGAAGATCCGGAAAAGATCATGGCGGAGATCGAAGGAGGAATTCGGAGGGCCGATCCCGAACGGCCGCCGGTCCTCAAAACGCTCGACCGCGGTGAGGCCATCCGTCGCGCCGTGGACATGATGCGCGAGGGTGACGTTGTTATCGGCACGGGCAAGGGCAGCGAGGAATCTATCCACGTGGCCCGTGGCCGCACGGTGCCGTGGAACGAGCGCGAGATGTTCGAGGAAGCGCTGAAGCAGAGATTTGAAAAAGAACAGGCCCCGTTGTGACGGGGCCTTTGTGTGCGGCGATGATTGTTTAGTCGCCGGAAAGCAGCGGCTGTTCTTTGATGGGAGATTTGAACGCGGCGGTCAAGATCTGCACCACTTCGTGGTCAAGCTTTGGTTTCCGAAGGACCCGACGCGAGCCCTTCAAGACAAAATGACCAGTTGTGACTCGAGCACTCCTTGATCCGCCACTTTGTATGACCACATCGCCATTTCCTATCATCGTTGATGCCAGCCTTTCGATAGATTAAAAAACAGCAGATTTAAAGTTATCACGGTTTGTTTTGTGCCGCAAGCGGCTTTATAATGATGCCTATGAAGCTTACGTTCTACGGTGGCGTCGGGGAGGCGACCGGTGCGAATTATGTTCTTGAGTCGAACGGCACGAAAATCATGGTGGATTGCGGGTTGCATCAGGGCAGCCACTATGCCGAACGGGAGAATTTCGATCCGTTTCCTTACAACCCCAAGGAGGTCGCCGCAGTGTTTGTCACGCACTCGCACCTTGACCACATCGGCCGCCTGCCGAGCTTGGTGAAGGCCGGATTTAAAGGGACGATCTATTCCACGTCCGCCACGCGCGATTTTGCGGAGCTTATGCTTCTTGACTCCGAACATTTGCTTTCAAAGGAAGCGGAACGCGAAAAGCGCCCTCCTCTTTACACTGTCGAAGACATCAAGCGCACCATGAACCAGTGGCACGGGCTTGATTACCACGAGCCGGTTTCGGTGGGGGGTTTCAAAGCAGAACTCTTCGATGCGGGCCACATTCTTGGCTCGGCGTTCGTCCGTATTCAGGCCGAAGAAAAAACCATTGTTTTTTCGGGAGACCTTGGAAACTCGCCGGCTCCGATCATCCAGCCGACGGAAACAATCGATGCCGCCGATTATTGCGTGATCGAATCAACGTACGGCGACCGCGTGCATGCGAATGTTGACCAGCGCCGCGAAATGCTTGAGGATGCCGTGGAAGAGACCGTCCGTGCCGGCGGCACGCTCATGATCCCCACGTTCGCGATGGAGCGCACGCAGGAATTGCTGTATCACCTCCATCAGTTGTTTCAGGAGGGCCGCATCCCGCGCGTCCCGGTCTTCATTGACAGCCCGCTCGCGATCAAGCTTACTGCGATCTACAAAAAGCACGAAGATTATTTTAACCCCGCGACGCGCCACATTGCAGCGAAGGGCGACGACATCCTGAATTTTCCCGGTCTGCGTCTCACGCTTACCACTGAGCAGTCGAAGGAGATCAACAACGTTCCACCGCCGAAGATCATCATCGCCGGTTCCGGTATGTCGAATGGCGGCAGGATTCTACACCACGAGTCGCGCTATCTTTCCGACCCCAAGAGCGAGATCCTCTTCGTCGGCTACCAGGCGACCGGATCGCTCGGGCGGGAGATCCTTGAGGGAGCAACCCAGGTGAAGATCTTCGGCGAGACCATTCCCGTGCGGTGCCGGAAGGTGAACATCCCCGGGTATTCGGCGCACGCCGACCAGCCGCGCCTTCTTGCGTGGCTCGGCCACATGCGCCGGACACTGAAAAAGGTCTTCGTGGTGCAGGGAGAGGAACAATCAAGCGAAGTCCTCATGCACAAAATCGTAGATGGGTTTGCGGTTCTCGCCGAAGTGCCGAAACCCGGCGAAAGCGTTTCTTTGTGATATTATTCAATTATGGCTGCCGCTAAAAAAGACCCCCTCAAGACCATCGAAGAGCTTTCATCAAGTTATTTAAAGTACAAAGTGTGCATTTCGGGATCGGCGGAAACAGAATTTTGCCCGCCGGGAACCGTTGAGAAAGCGATGGAGATCGGCGCGCTCGTCGCTCTGCGGGGCATGATCCTGATAACGGGAGCCACGACCGGCATTCCTTATTGGGCCGCGAAGGGTGCAAAGGAAGCCGGCGGCATTGTGATCGGTTTGTCACCTGCGTCATCAAAGCTTGCCCACGTCAAAACCTACCATCTGCCGACGGATTATCACGATCTCATCATTTACACCGGGTTTGATTATTCGGGCAGGAACCTGCTCCTCACCCGTTCCGCAGACGCCATCATCACGATCTACGGGCGTATAGGAACGCTGAACGAATTCACCATCGCCTTTGAAGACAAAAAACCGCAGGGCGTGCTTACGGGCACGGGCGGCGCGAGCGATGAGCTCCAGCATATTCTGGAAATCGCCCATCGTGGTATGGGGAAAGTGATTTTTGATTCCGATCCAAAGTCATTGATGGAAAAAGTGGTCGCAATGATCAAGGCGGAGGAAAAAGAGGTCGATCCGGCCGATGAGCGCATCGCAGACCATCGGGCGCGCGGCTGACCAGACCGCGCACAACTATTATGAAAAAACGTGCATTAAAAAAAGCTAAAAAGAAGACCACGAAGAAGAGCCGGGTAAAGCCGCGGAAAACAAAGGCGAAAGCGAAGAAAAAAACATCGACAAAAAAGAAGGCCGTGGTGAAAGCGCCGAAGCACATCGGTGTTGTGACGCATTTCTATACGGATATCAGCGTGGCTATCGTGACGTTCAATAAAAAAGTTCCTGCGGGATCGAAGTTGCATTATAAAGGAGCGACGACTGATTTTGTGGATGCGGCCAAATCCATGCAGTACGACCATCAGGAAATTGCAGCGGCTCCGAAGGGGAAACAGATTGGCATCAAAGTGAAAAAACGGGTTCGCGAAGGGGATAAAGTGCATTTCGCCGAATAGCCCGCGCCATGAAACGGTTCCCGCTCCATTTTTTTGAGATCGCGGGGATCGTTGCCGCGGCAACCGTAGGGGACGGCGTGTTCGCGCTCCCGTATGTCTTTTATAATGCCGGATGGCTACTCGGCATTTTTTATTTGGCGATCCTCGCCGTTTTAGTGAACGCAGCCCATGTGGTCTATTTGAAGACACTTGAGTCCGAAGGCGAGAAAGAGCGCCTTCTCGGGCTTGCCGAAAAGCGCTTCGGGAAGGCCGGATTTTGGGTGGGATTCCTCGCGATCGTGATCGGCCTTCTTCTCACGCTCGTCGCTTATCTCATTTTGGGGACACAGTTCATTCATCTCGCCGTTCCCATGATCCGCTTGCGGTATGCCTTCGCCGCGTTTTGGGTATTGATCTCCGCGATGGTGCTTGCGAGCGACAAAGAAGTCCGCAAGCTCGAACTTGCGGGGATTGCGTGCACGTCGGTCATCATTGTAATTATTTTTGCCGCATCGTGGCCAAATATTCTTTTCGCCGGTGTTCCGGCTGTCAATTGGCAGAATCTTTTCCTGCCGTTCGGGGCCGTACTTTTTTCACTTGCCGGATGGACGAGCATTGAGCCGGCGTATGAGGCGCGGAAGCGGCGCTTGGCAGGGCAAGTTCCGACAAGTCGAAGTGCAACAGCGAAAAACCCGTGGCTTGCGCTTGCAACGGGCACGGCCTTTGCCGCGCTGCTGTACACAATGTTCGCGGCGGGCATCATCGGATCATCGGCCGGTGGCATGATCACGCCGGACACGGCTTCGGGGCTTGTCATGTGGCCGCTCTGGAAGAAAGACCTGCTAGCCGTTCTTGGTCTTGTTGCGGTCGCCACGGTGTATCTCCCCATTTCGCGCGAAATTAAAAATGCATTAGAAAAAGATTTACATTGGCCGCGTGGCTCATCCCGCCCGCTCATCGTGCTTTTCCCGCCGGCGCTCGTGCTCCTCGGATTCAACAACTTCCTTGCGGTCGTGGGCCTCGTGGGCGGCGCATTCCTCAGTGTGCAATATCTGCTCATCATCTCCGTCGGCCGCCGGGCACTCAAACTTTCGACTTTCCAAAAAATATGCCTCGACGCTATCGCGCTTGTCTTTGTGGTCGCCGCAGTTTACTCCGTGTATTCATTTATAGTACGATAGGAACGTCAGCCAATCGGCCCTCGTAGTTCAACGGATAGGACATCTCCCTCCGAAGGAGAAGATCGAGGTTCAATTCCTCGCGGGGGCACAATTTCTCCTCAAAACGGCTTCTTGCCTTGGATAACGCGGATGAGAACGAGGATAACGGCTACCACAAGGAGAACGTGTATGAACCATCCAATGCTAAACACGCCGACGATGCCAAGAAGCCAAAGAACTAACAATATGATCGCTATGGTGTACAACATGGTTATTCGGGCAGGATCCTGATGACGCTGCGGAGGATTCGGTCCGCTAATTGCAGTAGAGCGATCTTGATCTTGATCATTTTTATATTATTTATGGCTGTTGCGCAGTGGACCTTTACCCGCACGATTCTTTTCTCGCGAATGCATCTTTAAATCGCCGACATCCTTCTTTAATTTTCCAACTTCAACTTCGAGCTTTTGCGTCCGCTCATTCATCTTCTTCTCAATACGATTTGCATAGTCCGCCAGTTCTGCGGCGATAACGGTCATCTGCGTGATGTCCACCATGGTAAGCAATATGATAGGCGGAAACATTTTTGAGGTTTCGCCATCCTGGTAAATGCGCCGCCCGTTCAGAAGCATAATTTTCTTCCCTATAGAAGGAAATTCACGGTTGACCTCGAATCCATTGAAAAAAGTATTCTTGGGAAGAATTCCCGTAAGAAGGGTATTGAGGGCGGGGATGTTCCATTCTCCCTTTCCGAGCTCGCTCACGTGTTTATATTCCGTGTTTTTTGCCTCAACTTGGAAAAGTTTGTAAAACGATTTATTCGCCGCAAGCACGCGCAAATCCTTATCGAGGATCAAAAAGGGATCGGTCGCGGTATCAACGACCGTCCGTATATACGTCCAGCTTTCTTCCCACATACGCTCGGCCCATTCGGTGCCCGATGTTCTTGGTTTGGTAGTTTCCATAGATAATATGCCGACGAAGAGCGTTTATTGTTACAAAATCAGTTTATGCACAGAAATGAATGACTTGTTCACAGGTTGCAATAACGGTAGAGCTGGCCTCAAAAACCATATAAAGGCATAACGTGCTATGGTTAAGCTTCTAGGTTGTAGTAATACATCATGACACGAGCATCCAACAATGTAATACTGACTGAGGCGCACCACGATTTTTCCCGGGGGCTTCTCCGGTATGCGAATTTGAAGACCAATAACACGACGCTTTCCGACGATCTTGTGCAGGCGACATTCATGAAGACATGGCTCTATCTCCAAAGACAAGGAAAGATCGACCTGATGCGCGCTTTTCTTTACCACGTGCTGAATCGTTTGGTTATTGATGAATATAGAAAGAAGAAGACCATGTCATTGGATCTTCTCGTCGAGAATGGGCTTGAGCTGGAGGCTGTCCACTCAGAAAATATTTTTAATCATATTGACGGGAAAGCGCTCGTGTTGTTGATCGAAAAACTTCCCGAAAAATACCGCAGCGTTATTACGATGCGGTACACGAAAGACCTTTCGCTCAAAGAGATGGCCATCGCCACGAGCACATCGCAGAATACCATGTCGGTTCGCGTGCATCGCGGGTTAACTGTGCTGAGATTGTTATACGCGCACAGCGGCGCATATGCCTGAAGGGGCCGTGTTGCTCAATTCGTCGTTATCAATTCGGTAAATACAACCATCCTTTCGTTGTAGAGTTTTTTGTTCTTGATCCAATCTCCTGCGCATGTGATCAAATTGAGCCGTGCGATCGAAGTATCGCCGGAAAAAATATCGCTTGTGGAAGCGTTATAGGCATAGGCCGCCAGGCGCGTAACTTGGAATCGCCACGGCGTCCCCGAGGCATCGAGCACTTCCACGAGATCGCCAGGTTTTAGATTGCCAAGATTATAGAAAACGGCTTTGCGGACATTTCTCCCGTCCAAGTGGCCGTCAATCACGGCGCTCCCGGGCGCTCCCGGGATGGGCCCGCCGTTATACCAAGCAACGTCCGTAAAATTTGTGGGGATGCTCATGGTGCCATCGCCGTTCCAAAAAAGTCCGACGCTCTGGATCGCCGCGTCCACGCCGATCGCGGGGATGATAAGCCGTACCGGAAGTGCCGGCACTTCAAAAGAAGATCCAAGGCCTACTGCTGCAGATGCTGCTGCTGCGGGCTTTGGGCCGCCTTCTGCGGAGAATCCCTGCATGGTTTGGCTCCGCGCCTGAGCGAAAACCGAAAGGCCTGCTGAAAGCAGGCCTACGCCCAAGGATAAGAGGATCGCCGTTTTCCAGGAAAATCTTTTTGTAGAATGGGTATCCATGGTATTCAAGGTCGTTAGGCCTGCCGCGTTTTTATTGGCCGAATCCGCCGCCCGTATTCGGAAGGCCGGGGGTGGTCGTGGCAACGCTGTCCGCAAGAACATTGATCGCGCAGGTCGTAGTGAGACCTCCGCTCGTAACCGTCAATGTCTTAACGCCGACTGACGCGTAATTCGCGCTGAAACCCGAACCGTTCGGATTGGAGATGGAAAGATCCGGAGAAGACCAGGTGTATACGTCGTTGCCGCCCGTTGCTGAAACGCTCACAACCTGCCCCAGGGTGACGTTCTGCGTCACAGGGTAACAGGAGAGAGTGTTCGTGGAAACCGTTCCCACGACGTTCACATTGCAGGTTGCCGTCTGGCCTGCGCTCTGGACCGTAATTGGGTAGGTGCCGGAATTTGGATAACTGACCGCAAACTGGTTGCCTCCCGAATTTGTGACATTCAGGTTTGAGCCGGACCAATAATAGGTTCCGTTGCCTCCCGTCGCCGTCACGATCGCCGCCTGATTGAGTCCAACGGACGATACGTTAACGCTACAGCCCAACGTGGTGACTGTCTGTGCGAAACTTAATGCACCGATGCTCATCCCGGTAACCGTGAGAACGGTCACGAAGGACAAGAGTAAATATTTTGTATTTGTTTTCATGAATTTGATTATTGAAGATAGATAATCCGACCTTTCCTACGCACTAATAGAGCCGTTACATGCTCTGCGATATTACACAGTGCGGCCCTTTTTGAGTTCGTTGATTTCTCCCTCTAATCTCCCGATATGGGCCTCAAGTTTCCCGGTCCGCTCTGCAAAATTTGCTTCCGACTGGTTTGCGTGCCCCGCAAGCGTTTCGGCGACAACCATCATTTCTGTCACATCTTCCATGGCGAGAAGGATGATGGCAGGGAAGAGTTCCGAACTGGCTCCGTCTTCGGCGGCTCGGGAATGGACCTGGCGGGCATTGAGGATCATTACCTTCCGTCCGATAGCGGGAAATTCGTGGATGACCTCAAAGCCCTTGAAGAAGGTGTTTTTGGGCAGGATGTCTTCCAGGAGCTGCCGAAGGGCAGGGATGTCCCATTGGCCGTCGCCAAGCTCGTACACCACCTTGTTTTCGGTATCTTGTTTTTCGACTTGGAATGTCCGGTAGAAAGAATCGTTAGCCACCATCACGCGAAGGTCTTTGTCGAGCACGAGGACCGGTTCCCGCACGATGTCCACCACGGTCTTGATGTATGTCCAGCTTTCTTCCCACAGGCGGTCAAAAAAATCCGCTCCGACGGTCTCAATCACCTGCTTCACGTCATTATCAGTTGTTTTCATAGTAGTTAAGACGTTTGAGGATTCATATGATTGCACATCCTTTGTATTACACCCTCATGTAATGAAACGCGCTTCTCTGCGGCTAACTCTATAAGATGACTCTAAAACAAGAAAAACAACGACGGGCGCTCTTAACCTCGGCGCACCACGACTACTATAAGGGACTCAGCTTACACGCTTTTTTTAAGTTGAATAATCGCGGGATGAGCGATGATCTGGTGCAAGAAACTTTTATAAAAACATGGAGCTATCTTGCGAGAGGAGGAAAGATAGATGTCATGAAGGCCTTTCTTTACCACGTCCTCAACAATCTGATCGTGGACGAATATCGAAAACGCAAAACAACGTCACTTGATGTCCTGCTTGAAAAAGGTTTTGAACCAAGTACGGGTCATCCCGTAGGTCTGTTCGATATTTTGGACGGAAAGGCGGCGCTTCTTTTGATCCAGCGCCTTCCCGTTGCGTACCAAAAGATCATGCGTATGCGGTACGTGCAAGACCTGTCGCTCAAGGAAATGGCCATCATCACCGGGCACTCAAAAAATGCCCTTGCCGTGCAGGCGCACCGGGGGCTCGAGAAGCTGAAACTGTTGTACGCTGTGGCATGAAGCTTGTTAAGCAGCTTATCCCTTTCCTTGTGGTGTTTTCGATCGTTTTTTATTTCGTGAGGTCAAGCGCTGAATATAATATCCGTGTTCTCGTTACGAGCAGCGGCGGGGTGTCGTCGCTCTACTCCGTTATCGGGATTGTCTTCGGTTTGCTCGCGGCGTTTGCCATCCAAAAGGAGTGGGGAAGGTGGGATTCGCTCATCGAAGCGGTTCGGAGAGAGGTTGATGGACTTGAGAAATTATATCTTTGGTCAAGCCATTTTCCCGAAAAGATCAAGGAAAAGATACACGCAAATATCAGAAGTTATTTAGAGTTCGTGACTCACGAGGGTTTGAACTATAGAAAGAAAGGAGAAAAAAGTTCGGAGATCGAAGCAGTCATTGCGGATTTGAATACCAACATCTACGGATTTTTCAGTGAAGCACCGGAGCTCGCACCAACCTCCTTCGCGTTGCTTTCGAATATCCTCGGAAATCGTTCTTCGCGATTGGAATATAGTAGTCAGCACATGCCGTCCATCCTCAAGAACACGCTCCAATTTTCCGCGTTCCTGCTTATCGGCCTTTCCATGTTTATCGCCGTCCAGGATATCTGGCTGGCATTCTTATTTACCGCAAGCATCGCGGGCCTCGCGTTCTCGATCTTCCTCGTGCTGAGAGATCTTGATAATCCGCTGGAGCCGGGCGATTGGAATGTCACCAGTAAGGACTATAAGGCGCTGCTCCAAAAGATAACGGCTGGGTCATAACTGGTTACATCGTCTGCGATTTGGCGTCGGTGCAGTATAATGGGCATATGGACAAAGTTGCCGAACTGAAAGCTCTTGAAACCGAGATCGCCGCGCGACGGGACTTGCCGCTCATGGAATCAAACCTCGTCTTCGGCGAAGGGAACATTAACTGTGATGTGATGTTCATCGGTGAGGCGCCGGGCGTGAACGAAGACCGGCTCAAGCGTCCGTTCGTCGGGCGCGGAGGGCAGCTGCTCGACCAGGTGGTCCAGGGCATCGGCTGGAAGCGCGAGCAGGTTTATATTTCGAACATCGTCAAGCGCCGCCCGCCGGAAAACCGCGATCCGTTGCCCGCCGAGATCGAGGCGTATAAGCCGTATCTCACGCGGCAGATTGAAATTATTAATCCAAGAGTGGTGGTTACCCTCGGAAGATTTTCCATGAATTATTTTTTGCCATTCGCGAAGATTACGAACGACCACGGCAGGGTGTTTAATGTGGATGGGCGTTTGGTGTATCCCGTCTATCATCCCGCGGCGGCGCTCCGCTCGACCACGATGATGAACACGTTCCGCGACGATATTAAAAAATTGCCGAAGGTGCTCGCCGGCGAGCTCACCGTGGAGATGCCCACCGCAATCGCCATGCCGGAAGCCATGGCAAAACCGAAAAAGAAGGAGAAGCCGAAACAGCCGGGACTGTTTTGAAGACAATGGAGCTTACGGGGGAACATGACCGCTCCTGAGGAGCGCGTATTCTTAGTGTGCGACGAAGGGGCGGTCATGTTCCCCGAATGCCCGTGGTATTATAAATCCATGGACTTCGCGTTCGTGTATCTCGTGCAGCGCTTTTTCTACCGTCTTTTCGACTTTTTCCACCACTGGTACGCGGACGGTTCGCGGCGGTTCGCCCACGCCTTCATCTCCGCGCTTGAATCGGCTGACCGCACGTTCGCCGTGAAGATAACGATGCGGCATTTTTTCGAACCGCTCTACAAGGACTACAGCGCGATCGGAAGGATCTTGGGCATTATTTTCCGCACGGGAAGGGTGCTCATCGGCGCGATAGTATATTTCGTGGTCGCATGCATCTTTGCTGTGGCCTATCTCGTGTGGCTCGCAATTCCGGCCGTCATTCTCTTCTATGCCGCACGAAACCTCTAACCCACTCGAGTTTTATTACGACGAACCGCGCTTGCGGATGACCATTGCGGGAAGAATTTTAATCCGCGTGATCGACTACGTGATGTATTTGGTGTTGGTCGCAGCCGCACTTACATTCCTCATTTCGGATATCCGTGTTTTTTATTATTCCGGATTGTTCATCGCCCTGGTCCTGCTTGACCAGTGGATCCACCGCGGGGAGGGGGACATGCCAATCTCGGAATTTCCCAAGACCAGCCGCGTGAATATCGCGAAGGCCTTCAAGCCGCAGGCGTTCTCCGTGCTGGGCCGCGCAACAGATCGCAGCGCGATAGCCAAGAGGCCGTTTTTCCTGGAAGTCGCGGAGCGGCTTCTCGAATTGCCCGATATAGAGGAGGGGCTTGCGCGCCTCGATGTGAAGCCGAAGGAATTTAAGGCCAAACTCGATGATCTTGTACATCAACCAGCGCCTGCGGGAACCGGTAAGCGCGAGGACACCGTGCAAAAAGCCGAAGCGCTTGCAAATCAGGCATTCAAAATAGCCGTCGAATCAGGGCATGATTTCGTGTCGGCGCAGGACCTTTTTTCGGCGCTCGCGAATGTGCACGACCAAAACATTGACCGCCTTTTCGAACTTTTTTCGATCGAGGCGGGGGATCTTGAGCGTGCGCTCATTTTCAGCTCCGTATCAAGCCGGCGCCGGTTCGGGCGGCTGCCACTCACGCTCGGCGGATTCGTGCTCGACACGCATCGCGAAATACGGCATCGCATCATGAACCGCGCGTGGACGTCGCGGCCGACGCCCACCCTCGACCGTTACGCGACCGACTTCACGGATCTCGCGCGGGAGACGCAGGTTGGTTTCATGGTCGGGCACAGCGAAGAATACGAACGGCTTGTCGAGACGCTCGGCCGTCCGGTGAACCCGAATGCGATCCTCGTGGGCGAGGCGGGGATCGGCAAAGAGACCATCATCCAGCATCTTGCCTTCCAGCTGACTAAAGACGATGTCCCGAAAAACTTGTTCGACAAGCGGCTTGTTTCGCTTGATATCCAGGGGCTTGTGGCGGGCGCGGCGCCGGAGGAACTGAACGCGCGTCTCAAGACGATCGTCGAAGAGATCTATGTGGCGGGGAATGTCATCCTTTATATTCCCGATATCCACAACCTCGTGAAGACGTCGGGCACGGCGTTTATCTCCGCGGCGGACGCCCTGATGCCGGTCATCATGAATAATGCGTTCCCGGTCGTCGGTTCGACGTATCCCAAAGAATTCAAGACTGCGATCGAGCCGCGCAGCGATTTCGTCGGCGCCTTCGAAGTGATCCGTGTGCAGGAAGTGAGCGAAGCGGATGCGGAAAAGATCCTCACGTACGAAAGTTTGATCCTCGAACGGGAATACAAGATCACGGTGAGTTTTGGCGCCGTGAAGCGCGCTGTCGTCATCGCCAAGAAGTATTTCCATGATAAATTCCTGCCATCGAGCGCGGAAGAACTTTTGAAAAGCGCGATCGTGGATGCCGAACGCCACGGCGAGGAAACGCTCGGGCCGGACCGGGTAACCGCCATTGCGGAAGCCAAAACGCACATCCCCATGCACGAAGCCGGGGAAGATGAAGCGGCACGTCTGCTCAATATGGAGAAGATCATCCACGAACGCCTTGTTGACCAGGAAGAAGCGGTGCAGGCCGTCGCCCAGGCGCTCCGCGAATATCGGAGCGGACTTGTGCGCAAGGGCGGCCCGATCGCAAGCTTCCTTTTTGTGGGGCCGACCGGCGTCGGCAAAACCGAACTTGCAAAGATCCTTGCGGGCATCCAGTTCGGCGCCGAAAAGATGATGACGCGGTTCGACATGACGGAATACCAGGACAAGGTGTCCTTTGTGCGCTTTATCGGGGCTCCCGACGGGTCAACGCACGGGGCATTGACCGACGCGGTGCTTGAGAGGCCGTACAGTTTGGTTCTGCTCGATGAGTTCGAGAAGGCATATCCCGATATTTTGAATTTGTTCCTGCAGGTATTCGACGACGGCCGCCTCACGGACAGCCTTGGCCGCACGGTTGATTTCACGAACACCATTATCATCGCCACGTCGAACGCGCATTCGGATATCGTGAATGATGCGCTTTCCAAAGGAGAATCAATGTCGGACATCGAAGAATACGTGAAGAAGCGGCTTGTGGATGTCTTCAAACCGGAGCTTCTCAACCGTTTCACTAAAATTATCGTGTTCAAGAATCTGATGCCGGCCGATCTGCGGACGATTGCGGAGTTCAACTTGCGCGAGGTTGCCGAACGCGTGAAGGAGCAGGGCATCTTCCTGGATTTCGAACCGGCGGCGATCGCGCTCGTTGCAAAGCTTGGTTACGATCCCGCATTCGGCGCGCGTCCCTTGCGCCGCGTCCTCGATGAACGTGTCCGCGCGCCGCTCTCCGAGGCGTTGCTTGCGAAGAAGATCAAGAAAGGAGACGCCGTGACGCTCGTCGCATCCGGCGAAAAATTCGATTTCGTGCCAAAACCGCGCCATGAAAATTAGGGTCAATATCAATATTAAAGTCGGCCGCCTCGTGAAGTATTTTATTATCTCCGATTTCTTTTTGCTCGCCGGCTGGGGGTTTATTGATCCGATATTCTCGGTATTTATTGTCCAAAGGATCGCCGGCGCAACACTGGTCACCGTCGGCATCGCAGCCGCCATTTACTGGATATTGAAGTCGGCGCTGCAAATTCCGATCTCCAACCATCTCGACAAAACATCGGGGGAAAAAGATGACTTTATGGCGCTCGTGGGTGGGCTTCTCCTCGCGGGCGTCTCCGCCATCGCGTTCGCATGGGTCACGACGGCGTGGGAACTCTATGCCGTCCAAGCGGTGCATGCGGTGGCTTTCGCATTCTACTTTGCCTCGTGGCCGACCATCTTCTCGCGGCATCTCGACAAAGATCGCGTCGCATTCGACTGGTCGCTCGACAGCACCACCGCCGGAGTCGCGGCGGGCGTTACCGGCCTGTTGAGCGGCCTGATGGCCGAGGCGTTCGGATATACATCCGTTTTTGTGACGGCTGGAATCCTTTCATTTATCGCGGCATTCGTCCTGCTCGCCGTTCCCGACCTCATCCTGCCCAAACCGACCACAAGGACCGTTTCCATGATGGATCACACGCCTGCCAATCTCGACGTATAATTTGGTAGAATAAGGTCATGATGAAAAAACACGGTTTTATTACCTCCGTTTTTGGTGTAATTGTCTTGCTGTGCTCCTTCTCCCTCGGCGTCCCTGCCGTCCATGCCGCCGCCTCAAACATCTATATCGCCCAGTCCGCAACGGGGAATGCGAACGGCGCCGACTGCGCCGATGCCTACGCATATACTTTTTTCAACGCCGCAGGCAATTGGGGTGGCGGCAGTAACCAGATCGGGCCCGGGACGACGGTGCATATTTGCGGGACGATCACGGGCGCCGCGGGGCAGGACGGCCTTACCTTCCATGGCGGCGGGACGTCCGGCAGTCCCATTACCCTGCTCTTTGAGCCGAATGCGGTGATGACATCGCCGGCGTGGGGGAACGTGAACGGTGGGGACGCCGCGATCGTTTGCAGCAGCGACAGCTATATCGTAGTTGACGGCGGAGCGAACGGCGTCATCCAAAACACGGCGAACGGCACAAGTTTGGCGAACCACCAATACAGTTCCGGTGTCGTCGGCACGAATTGCCCCTATTCGGAGGTCCGCAATCTCACCGTCAAGAATATCTATATCAACCAGGGGAGTTCGAGCGGAGCAACGGATGTCGCGGGCGCCAGCACGCAGGGCATTATGTTTTCGGGGAATTCCACGGCAGAGAGCATCCACAACAATACGCTGTCACAGATGAAATCGGGGATTATCGTGAGCGCGGATCCCAATGCGGATTCAAGCAACCTCCAGATCTACGGCAATAATATCAACGACATGGATTGGGGCATCAATGTCGGCGGCGGCGATGCCGGCGACATCGCCGACAATATTTCGATCCACGACAATACGATCACGAACTGGACGAATTGGCAGTTCCCGACGAACGCCTACCACCAGGACGGTATCATCCTCTTCAATTACGCGACCGGAAGCAAAACCCTTACCGCCACGCTGTACAATAACTACATTTATGGCGACCTCGGCGTCGGATCTCCCACCGGATTTATTTATTGCGCGCAAAATGCCAGCTGCGTGATCTACAACAATCTTCTCGTGAATACCGGCCACCTCATTGAGGGCATTTTATGGCTCACCACCCATCTTTCAAATACCAAGGTCTATAACAATACAATCATCAGCAATTCCAACGATATTGCCATCACCCTCGGCAATACGCCGGGCACGAATGTGAATTCCCCGGATATTATCGAAAACAACATCGCGATCGGGGTGAATGTCGGTATCCATGACTATTTAGCGTTGGCGTCTGACGTTTCGTTGTCCGACCATAACGTCTGGCGCACCGGAAGCGGTTCTGCCGTCCAGATGGCCACCAACGATTCGACCTATATGACCTATGCGACATGGCAGGGCTATGGGTTCGACGCCCACAGCGTGACGACAAATCCCAATCTCTCTTCCTCCTATATCCCGCAATCCGGTTCTTCCGCCATCGGTCTCGGCGCCAATCTCACCTCGCTTGGTATCGCTGCGCTTGATTTTGATAAGGCGGGCACCGCCCGTCCCGCCTCCGGTGCATGGGATGCGGGCGCCTACTACGTTGGTGGTTCCGGCGGAGGTGGCGATACCACTCCTCCCTCGGTATTGATTTCTTCCCCGGGTAATGGCGCTACCGTCTCTGGTGCCGCTACCATCTCAGGCACCGCCTCAGACAATGTAGCGGTCGCAAGCGTTGCCCTCTCGATTGACGGGGGAGCGTATACTGCTGCCGCAGGCACCACTTCCTGGAGTTACAGCTGGAACACGACCGGAGTTTCAAACGGTAACCATGCGATCACCACAAAAGCAACCGACACATCGGGCAATACCAATACCACAAGCATCACGGTCACAGTAAGCAATGCCGCCACACCTCCTTCGACGCCAACAGGCCTTGCGGTAGTCGGTACGACCACTTCAACCATCGCTCTTTCATGGAACCCATCGGTTGCCGGCACGTATGCCATTTCCGGCTACAAGATATATCGCAATGGATCCCAGGTGGGGACACCGGCCAGCGCCTCATTCACCGACACCGGTCTCGCTGCTTCCACCACCTACAGCTACACCGTCGCCGCATATGACACAAACGGCAATACGTCAGCGCAGTCGGGAAGCGTGAATGCGAAAACGCAACCGGCCTCCCTCCCGCCGGGTTGCTTCCTCGCCGGGAGTTCCTGGGTGGACGCCTCCTTCTCAACCCAATCAAACAACCAATTCACGGTGAGCTTCGATGCCACCCCGCAAGGAGCGAACATTGACGGCGTGACTGGTATCTCGACGAACCCTGCCGCGGCATATGCCGACATGGCTGCCATCATCCGGTTCAATAACACAGGGACCATTGACGTGATGAACAGTTCTGCGTATCAGGCTCAGAATACCGTTGCATATTCCGCAGGCACCTCGTACCACTTTGTCTTCACGGTGAACACCCCCGCAAAAACATACAGCGTGACTGTTACCCCGCAGGGAGGAGCAGTGACCACCCTTGCAACCAATTACGCATTCAGGAATACGCAAGCCGCCGCAACAGCATTTTCATATATCGACACCATCGATACCGCCGGAAGCCACACGATTTGCAACCTTGCAGTCAATGCATTATTCACCGACAGTCAGCCTCCCTCGGTCTCCGTCAGTTTCCCCGCAAACAACGCCACCGTCTCCAGCACCATCTCTATCTCAGGTACCGCCTCAGACAATGTGGCGGTCGCAAGCGTTGCCCTCTCGATTGACGGGGGAGCGTATACCGCCGTCGCAGGCACCACTTCCTGGAGTTACAGCTGGAACACCAAGAGTGTTTCGAACAGCACCCATACGATCACCGCAAAAGCAACCGACACCTCGGGCAATACCGCCGTCTCGGGCATCACATCAGTCACGGTGGCAAATACGGTCTCAACGTCCACCCCCACCTCAACCCCAACCATCAGCTCTTTTTCCGCAAGCCCCGGCACCATCACCCAGGGCCAGGCATCCACCCTTTCCTGGGCCGTGAGCGGCAATCCCGCCCCTGTGCTTGCTGTTTCCCCCACGATTGGCCAGACATCGGGCTCATCCGTATCGGTCTCCCCATCACAGACGACAACATATACCCTTACCGCACAGAGCAGCGCAGGCACGGCGAGCGCCCAAGTGACCGTGACCGTGAACGCACTGAGCAGTGGAGGTGGCAGTGGTAGCTCTGGTGGGGGAGGAGGCGGATCATCTGGTGGTGGAGGTGGTGGTGGCTCATCCGGCAGCGGCAGCTCCGGCTCGGGCTCCGGTTCAGGTTCCGGCAGCTCTGGCTCCAGCTCAGGCATCGGCACGGGCTCTTCCTCAACCTCAACGACCCCCATCTCTTCCCTTCCAACCTCAGTATCCGACCTCGAAACATTGCTCCAGTCCCTCCTCGCAGAGCTTGAGGCATTGATCGGCCAATTGAACACGCAGCTCGTCCAGAGCTTCACAAGAACCCTCACGATCGGCAGTTCGGGCCAGGATGTGACGAACCTCCAGGTCTTCCTGAATGACAACGGATACTCTGTGGCAGAGACAGGAGCCGGTTCCCCCGGCAACGAAGTCTCTTATTTCGGAGCAAAGACAGCACAAGCTCTTGCCAAGTGGCAGAGTGCGAACGGCATCACCCCCGCTTCTGGCATCCTGGGCCCGAAGACGAGAGCCTATATGCAGGAGAAGTGGTAGGAGAGCGATAGGGTATCATTGGAATATGGCAGACACTTCGAACACAGCCATAGCGGAAATGTTGCGCGAGATCGGAGAATACCTCGACATGCAAAAGGTGCCGTTCAAGCCGCGCGCGTACGAAAAAGCTGCGCAGACGATTAACGCGCTTGAAACGGAAATTGCGGAAACGTATCGCGCCGGCGGTTTGAATGCGCTCAAAGAGATTCCGGGCGTCGGCGCTTCGATTGCGTCGTCGATAGAGGAATATATCAAGACCGGGCGCATGAAGCAGTACGAGGAATTAAAAAAGAGCACGCCGGTGCGGCTGGACCAGCTAGCCAAAGTGGAGGGACTCGGGCCGAAGTCAATCAGGAAATTGTACGAGACACTCGGGATAAAAAATCTGGTGGATCTCGAGAAGGCGGCGAAGGCGGGGAAAATCGCGAAGCTCGAGGGCTTCGGCAAAAAGAGCGAGGAAAAGATTTTGAAAAATATCGGTTTTGCGGAACAGTCCAGTAAGCGGTTTATTTTGGGTTCCATGATGCCGCTCATCCGGACAATCGTTGCGCGCATCGAAAAAGTTCCCGGCGCAAAGAAGGTAACAGTTGCCGGATCTGCGCGCCGCCGCAAGGAAACGATCGGCGATGTGGACATCCTTGTTGTTTCGAACGATGCCGGTGCCGTGATGAAAACGTTCGTAGCAATGCCGGACGTGGTGAGCGTGATCGCCCAGGGAGAAACAAAATCGTCCGTGAAGCTTCGCACGGGGATCAATGTGGACGTTCGCGTGGTACCGGAAAAATCGTATGGCGCGGCTTTAAACTATTTTACCGGCTCAAAAGAACATAATGTGGCCATGCGGCAGGCGGCCGTGAACAAGGGCTGGAAACTCAATGAATACGGGCTTTTCAAGGGCGACAAGCAGATTGCAGGCGCCACCGAGGAAGAGCTCTACGCAAAATTCGGCATGGATTATGTCGAGCCGGAACTGCGCGAAGATACCGGTGAGATCCAGGCGGCCCTCGCGCATCGGCTGCCCCGCATCATCGGCTATCACGATTTACAGGGCGACTTGCAGACGCAAACCGACTGGACCGACGGCTCGGCATCAATAGAAGCAATGGCCCGTGCGGCACTTGAGCGCGGATTGAAATATATTGCGATCACCGACCACACGAAGCGGCTCGCGATGACGCACGGGTTGGACGAGAAGCGCCTGGCGCAGCAGATGGCGGAGATTGACCGGGTCAATAAAAAATTGGCGGGAAAAATAAAAGTCCTGAAGGGAACCGAGTGTGATATTTTGAAGGACGGCACGCTCGACCTGCCGGACTCGATCTTATCCAAGCTCGATGTCGTGGGCGTTTCCGTGCATTCCTATTTCAACCTGTCCCGAGCCGAGCAGACCGCGCGCGTCGCGCGGGCGATCGATAATCCTCATGTTGATATTATTTTCCATCCGACGGGGCGTATCATCAACCGCCGCCCGCCAATCGATCTTGATATGGATGAGATTATCGCGCTTGCAAAGAAAACAAAAACCGTGATGGAAATAAATTCGTTTCCGGAGCGGTCTGATCTCAAAGACGAGCACGTGCGGAAATGCGTCGAGGCAGGCGTCTTGCTCGCCATTGATTCCGACGCGCACGCGATCCCGCATTTCGATCTCCTTGAATGGGGCATCGCCCAGGCCCGCCGCGGCTGGGCGGAAAAGAAAGACGTCATCAATGCCTGGCCCGTGGAAAAGATGCTCTCGTGTTTAAAACATTAAAAAGTGCTAAACTTTCCCAATGGCCCCGGCGATCGAACTTGATGAGTCCAAGCGCATACCGACCAAGCGCCAGGTTGTGGCCGGCTTTGTGGTGTACCGCAAGACAAGCGACGGGATAAAGTTTTTGATGCTGTACCGCCGCGGCAATTACTGGAATTTCCCCAAGGGGCACTTTAAGCCGGGGGAGCGGAGCATTGATGCGGCCTTGCGCGAGCTTGAAGAAGAGACGGGGATCAAGAAATCCGAGCTTCGCATTGCCCCGAATTTTCGGGCTTACGAGCGGTTTTCATTCCGGATCGGCAATGAGCACATCTACGACACCGTCATCCTTTTCCTCGCCGAGACCCACAAGGCGGAAGTGAAGCTCACGCCCCGCGAGCACAGCGGCTACGCATGGTTCCTTTATAACGATGCACTGAATGTCATCGGCAAAAAATACGGCGATACGCGGAAAGTCCTGAAGCAGGCGCGGGATTTCCTGCGTGCGCGCCAGCGCCCCCGGCCGGTAGGTGTAAAACCGCCAATGAGAGAAAAAGAATAGATAAAAAAGAAACCCTGTCAGGGCTTCTTTTTTTATTTCTTGACCGCTGCGAGGATCTCCTTGAATACTGCCGGCTCATTCTCGGCGAGGTCCGCCAAGATTTTCCGGTCAAGCGCGATATTTTTCTTTTTAAGCGACGCAATGAACTTGCTGTAGTTCGTTCCCGCTTCGTGGACCGCGGCATTGATCTTCACATTCCAAAGCTGGCGGTACACGCGCTTCTTTTCTTTGCGTCCGCGGAAAGCGTGCGTCCATGCGTGAAGCAGCGCTTCTTTCGCAGCGCGCTCTTTTGATTTGCGACCCCAACGGAAGCCCTTGGTATATTTGAGGACTTTTGCGCGGCGCTTATTTGCGGTGGTACCACGTTTGACTCTCGGCATGGCGGTTCAATTAATAATTTAACAATTTCTTCATCGGGTAATTCAGCGAAAGGGTCTTCGTGGAATTCCGGTTCACCTTAGTGCTCTTGCGGGTGCGGAAATGGTCCACGGCCATCCGGCGGCGGACGATCTTGCCGTTCTTTGTAAACGTTATCCGTTTGGATAAACTTTTGGACATCGACATGGGGATAGTGTACTACAACGCCAAACCGGATGCAACTGAGCCGGGCAAACCGTCTATTTCTTTGCGATCTGCACCGCCGGCCCGTTGCCGAGGAACTTCGGTTCGGAGAGCCGCTTGTATTCCACCGGGATAAGCTTCAGGAACTCGTGCAGCTTTTCCATGGCCCAGTCCTTGTTGCGCTTCTCGCGGCCGCGCAGGCGCATCGTCACTTCCACCGGATGCCCTTCGGCAAAAAACTTCTCAAGCTGCCGCATTTTGACCATGAGGTCGTTGTGCGCGGCGCGCGCGCTGATCTGTACCGTCTTCATGCCGACGCTCTTCTGCGCCAGGCGTTCCTTCTTGATGCGCTTCTCTTCCTCATAGCGAAATTTGTCATAGCTCATAAGCCGCGCGACGGGCGGCTTTGCATTCGCGGATATCTCGATAAGGTCAACGCCGTCCTCCAGGCGGGCGAGCTTGAGTGCCTCCGCACGGGGCATCACGCCGAGGTTTTCTCCCTTTTCGCCGATCACCCGAAGCTCGGGCGCCGTTATTTGGTTGTTGATGCGCGGTTTCAGAATATCTCTATTGTAAAGCAAACTGCGCGCGCGTCAACAATCCTTGTTATAATAGAACCATGGACGAAGGCCCCATCGTGCATCCCGGCGTTCCGGAAGAAACGTACCACACGCTTGGACGAAAGACCTTTTGGCTGTTTTTCATCGAGCAGATGAACGGTCTGCTTGTTTTTCTCCTCATCACGGTCGTGCTTTTTGTGCTGGCCGGCCAGCCGTTTCTCGCCACAAAGCAGTTCGGCAATCTTACGCCCTATGTCTTTTGGGCCGCCGAAATCTGCCTTGCGCTCTGCGTCTTCATCTTCATCTTCACGCTGTTCATGGTCTGGCTCACGTACCGCAATTACAAATATTGCCTCGGCGAGGATTCGCTCAAGATCAAGCGCGGCGTTTTGGATAAAGAGGAGGTCGCCATCCCGTACCGGCAGATCCAGGACGTGGACATCAAAAGAAGTTTATATTTCCAGATGATGGGGCTTTCGCAGATCATCATCCTCACTGCCGGACAGGAAGACGAGACGCCGCGCGACAGCGAGTCGGAAGGCATCCTTCCCGCACTCGACAAAGACCTTGCCGAGTGGCTGCAGGCGGAACTCCTCAAGCGCGCGAATGTGCAGAAAGTGACAGAAGAGAAATAGCGTGGTACAATATCCGCCTGGGGACGTTTTGGCTTCGATGAAGAGCGTCCATGAGTTTGCGAGCCGAGGGCGCGTGCGTTACAGCGCATCATGATAATTGCAAACCGAAAGGTTTCATTACCAGCATACGCTTTCGCGTAAGCTGGGATCGGCCAGCCCGGGTCTCTTGGGCTCTCACCGGTCTTATATAAGGGGACTAGCGTGCGGCCGACGATTCTACGCCGCGCGCGAAATCAGAATCACTTCGCTTGACTTCGGTTAAGACACGCTCGTAGACGGCTCATCGGCACCCTCTTCAGACGGCGGTTCGATTCCGCCCGTCTCCACTGTTTGATATTTTTAGCTCATAAAGCTCTGCGAATGGCTTCGCAAGGGTTGATTTTTCTACATTATTGTCCCTAATAGTAAAGTTCAAGTACATTTTTTTGATGATATTATCTAACCCCTTTATATCCTTCATAAAAGCCAGTATTTTCGGTATTTTTTCCATCAGTTCAATAAATTCGGCATATGTTAGAATCGCCCCCTTATTAGTCTCTAAAACCTTCTCTAATGCCTCTATTTCTCTCTGAATTTGCCCTATTTGTTTCTCTGCCTTCAATATGTCCCCTCGGTAAGGTTCTTTGATTCTCTCGTCTTTTTCGGTAAGCAATAGCTCTCTCATGCTAATCAACCTATTTTCCAGGGTTCCCTTCTGGGTTTTACGATCAACAATGCTCGATCTGATTTCTCTTCCTCGTTGAGGGCTCGTTATCAGCATTGCTCTCTAATGCTTCTACTGCGTCCGTGAAGTTATCTTTATGCTTTTTCATGCCCTAATTATATCAAGTTTACAGGGTCACAGACAACGCATTTTCCCTGTATTCTTGGGCAAAAGCCGCATGCATTGATATATTCCATTCCTGCATTGCTTCTGCGTTTTCTGCTATGACTTCAAAAAGTTCAAGAGTAGAGACCAACTGTCCACCGTGATATTTGCTATAGTTAGAGCAATAAATCATTCGTACCCCAATTTCTATGGAAAAATTGCCACTAGGTGAGAGGCCAGAACCACGTACCGTCGGTCGTGGTTCTTTCGAAGCAAAAGCGAAAACCAAGCGCGAGATTATTGAACGATTTCAAGATAACCTCGTCAGTTTTACCGAAGAACACATTGCAGAGCTGAAAGCGGCAGAGCGAGATAAAACAGACGAACAGAAAGAAGGTATAAAAGTCGCGAACGAAATCACCAATGAGATTTTGCGGGAGTTCGGCCTGCAGGAGTTCGACATCCCCGAACAGAACGTCCATTTTGTTTCAGCGGAAGAATGGGCAAAGCATCCATCGGTGGCAGATGTAGCCATGAGCACGTTCCCAGAGAAGCAGTTGATTCTTGCCAAGGGCGACTATCAGCCATCGGCTCGCGTCAGCAAGGCTCTTAGTCTGTTTCATGAAATGATCCATGCCAAGGGACACTTTTCGATTGATGTGGATAGTGATGTCAAGCACGGACCTTATCGGTCCGGCCTTACTACGCACGCTACTTATAAGAAGGTGGAGAAATCCGGGAATGCAGTATGGTTTGACGGACTGAACGAAGCGGTAGTGGCCCAGATAGAGATGGATTATGGCAATCGTGTACTTACGAGCAATCCGTTTCTCAAAGATCAGGTTGAGTATCTTAGTTCAAATGAAGTTCAAAAGATGAAACACGATCATGCAAAAAAACGCGGTATCGATCCCAGTGAAATTGAGTGGATTGGTAGAGATGGCGATGATATAGAAGTTTTCTATGCTAGCTATCCCGGCCAACGGCGAGTACTTAATTACGTTGTCGATCAGATATGTGCCGACGGTGATTTCGCGTCTCGCGATGATGTCATGAAATTATTCTTCGCTGCACACTTCAGAGATAGCCTATTACCCCTCGGCAGGATTGTCGAAAAGTCGTTTGGTAAAGGGTCATTTGAATTTTTGGGCACGATGGATCGCGAGAGCGACTCAGGATCAGTCGGGCGAGTGCTCGATTTTCTTACAAAAAGGAGGCGCGAAATGAAGAAAACTTAGTTGCTCAGTTTAATCCTCATCATGCGACCCCCCAAAGGATCACGTTTCCTTTTTTGTAATGTTAATCTTCCGTCATTTATCATAAAAGAAGGCAATACTTTTTCACTCGCAACGCTTAGCAGGCATCCCATTAAAAGCTCGAGTTTTCACAAACTGCCGAATCCCAATCTCACCATCGTAAGGCCCGATGGTCGCAAAAGAAAAGGGCACACAAGGTGGGGGAGCAGCCGAAAAGGGAGCTTGGATCAGTTACCTCATCATCATAATCTTTTCCGCCATTTTGATCGGGCTCGGCTTATTCTTTATTTTCACCCCCTTTTGGCCTCTCGGCGTCCTCTTTTTGCTCGGCGAAGTTTTTTCACTGTACCGTGCGAGAGCGGTATACAAGGCTGTTTCCAAACAGAATCGTTAGCGCGCAACTTCAGGTTCTTTTTCTCACGTTGATCTTGCCATCCCAAAATCCAGGAATTTTTTGAAAAGAAAAAGGCCACGACATTTCTGCCGTGGCCAAAGGCCTGACGCTAGCTTCAAAAAGAGTCCGCCTTTTAAGTAAAAAGGCCTGGCGAACAGGCGAAGATGTTTTGTAAGGACAATCTTCATGATTTTGACATTTACATAAATAAATAATATATTATCGCCAGTGTCCGGCGTGGAGGAAATATGAAAACAGTTTTGTTTGAAAGACCGATCTATAAAGATGAAGCGGCAGCTCAAAAATGGTCTGCCTTCCGAAAACGGCTGGAAGGACTCGCAAAACTCGAGTTGAGGGGCTTGGGATTACAGGGAACACGTCTCAAGCCAATAGGATTTGGGAACTGCTCCCTTTTTTTCCTCAGGAACGGCGCTCAGGTCTATAAATATATGCGTCGTTATCTCATTATTGCGTCCAGCAAAAAGGTGCTTGACGAGACGGTGCGGCTTCTTAAGGTGGATCGCGATTCCATTGTCGCGATTAAGCTTCCGGTCTAAAGTGCTCGGCTCTCGATTAGGGGTGAAGAAATTCACCCCTTTTTTGTGCGTGCAAGGCCGGATCCGAATGAATGAACGTTGTGAATGTAGTGCCTTGACCCCGTCAATGTATTTCGATATGCTCTCCTTAGCCAGAAAGGAAAACAATATGAGCAGGCAAGGTCTGAAGATTTCCGCTGATTACATTCTGTCTCTTCCTGAAACGATACGTTCGCTTCGAAAAGAGAAGACAACACTTGAGCGAAGGATCGCTTCGGCAGAGCGATTCCTACGGCACCTCGACCGCACGAAACTCAACAACCTCAACCTGACCGGGAATCCAAAGCTAGATGCAGCCCTACGCCTCTCTCTGGAATACGGTTCCTGCGAAGATTGGCTGACGGTATTTCCAGAAATACTGGCAAAAATCGAGCGCACGGAAAACGAGCTTGCCAGGTGGAAAGACGGAGGGCTGATGCTTGTTGATCTCACCTCGCAATCCAGTTGCCCCATCTGTCTCTCGTTTGCTGTTCTGGAAGTTCCCCCTAATCCGACACTGCGGATCGCGACATATCCCGGCTCTTTCCACAACATTCCATTCAGCATACGAATTCCCGGCCGACTTCTCGTGGCGTGGAACTCCAATACCTGGGTGGGGGTCGAACGCTGCACAGATCTTTCGGCCAGATACGAATACTCACTCGACAGGATGAGGATGTGGATAGTCGGGGAGCATCGTACGAACAACGCAGCCACCACGTTTGACCTCACGGAATTATTTCATCCGAATTGGGGAACGAGCGATGTCCATCTCTCCGGCGTGTTCCCAGGAGAGCAGGCGATAGCAAAACACGTGGAAGATTGGAAGGCCTTCGTCAATGAAGGGTACTGCATGGGTCCTCCCGTGATAGCGTTCTATCTAAAGTTCTTGGACGATTTCAGCGAAGCTACTCGAAATCTTGCACAAGCTTCCGTCTAAGATAGTCATAACGGGCTCCACCGTCTTTAAAGAAAGGTCGGAGCCCTTTTTATGTTCCTGTAGGTAAATCTCATGAATGTAGTCCCTACCCTTTTAAAAACAACTCGCACCCCACCACAACCAGCCAAACAACTGATGAAAGCAGGAAAATTCGTTCCAGCAATCCGAATATTTTTTTGAGCGGCGATAGAAAAAATTCCAAGAGCAGCAGGACCGCAGCAGAGGCAACTACTTGGCCGATGATTTCGTCCGCGGCTGTCATGTGAAAATTGCCGGCGGCAAATGCTATGCCCGCGAAAGCAACCACGGCGCACATCAGGTGGATCCTCCCGATTGTTGTAGCGGGTTGCCCCGTGATATCGGTTGGAAAGAAAATGAGGAGAAGACGGAATACGCTTGCGACAATGAGAAGCACAACGGCATATATTGATGCCGTGTTGATGCTCGCGGCTATTGCGATCGCCAGGCCCAAACTTGATATCGCTCCCGTGAGCGGCATCGCAACCGCTATGAAAGCGTGCAGTTTGCCAGACGGCGCAACCGCGTAATCGCTCACCGTATTTTTTATCGGATTATATCTGTTCGGAAGAATATGGAGCGCAATCATCAATCCCAAAAACGCCAGCGCGCTTATCACCGTAATGCAGCTCGCAACCAACCCTAATGAACCAGGCATAATTTCAGTGCTACGTAGGATTCTATTGAATTTCGTACTGCAGGGTCTCGGTCATGTCAACCTCTTCCGAGCCGGGCTGGATTGTGGGAGTCGGCGCGGACTTCACGGCACCCCCTCCCAGACCCTCGCTCATTGCATTTGCGTACACCGGATACGGATACGAGCTGCCTTCCTGCACGCTCAAGAGTTTGCCGAGCCGAAACCCTCCTGCGGTGGCCATCGTTTCCGCCTCCGCTTTTGCCTTTGTGATGGCATCGGTCCGCGCGGCGTTCTGGATCGAAGTCGGATCGTCGAGCGTGAAGGAGAGTTGGCCGATCTGGTTTGCGCCGTTCGAAACGATGCCGCTCATGATGTCGCCGATCTTCGTGAAGTCGCGGACTTTCACGTCAACGGACTGCGTGATCGTGTAGCCCACGATCGAGGCCGGCGGACAGGACTGCACCGACGTGACGTTTGAATCCGCGCTGTTATAGACGACTGGCGGTACGACGCAATTGTATGTTTTGTAATCCGGCGAAATGTTGTAATAGTTCGTCTTGATATCTTTGTCCGCCACGCCTTCCGATTTTACGAATGCGATCGCTTTATTGATAGCGGTTGTGTTTTGTGATTGGAGGGATGCGATGTCCTTCCCGCCCTGCGTGATCGCTTCAAAGGTGAATTCGGCGACGTCGGGAATGGCGATCGCCTTTCCTTGTCCCGTCACTGAAAACGTCCGCATGGAGGATGGCGGGATTGCCTGTCCGAACGAGTTGGAAAAGCTGATCGCCGCATAACCGACCGCGAGCACGGCGAGCGTGATCGCCCACCCCAGCACATTTTTTGTTTTTGGATCCATGATTTGATTAGGTTTGTTTTTGGCCTTTTCCCTATTATATCATGGCCACCTTCTCCCGCGATGGCGTTTATTGCGGCAAGACCACCGAGTATCTGGGAATTTTTTCCTAAATATCGTATAATGTACCGATGGCAAACACAGATACCAACAAAATAACCATTTGGTTCATCGGCGGGTTCGTCGTCCTCATCATCGGGGGGCTTATCGTCGCGGGCATCTATTCGGCGGGTTCGTCGTCGGGCAGCCCGTCAAGCGCCTTTGTGGCGACCACGGCTCCTGTGATAACCGCAGCCGATTGGAAGGAGGGCAACCCGAACGCAAAGGTAACGGTCATTGAATACGGCGATTTTGAATGTCCGGCATGCGCCGCCTATCTCCCGATCATGCAGCAGCTCGTTGCGAACTATAGTTCGACGGTGTTGTTCGTTTTCAGGAACTACCCGCTTTACCAGGAACATCCGGACGCCGGCATTTCGGCCCAGGTGGCGGAGGCGGCCGGGCTGCAGGGGAAATATTGGCAGATGAATAATCTTTTATATGAAAAACAAAGCGAGTGGTCGTCGATATCGCCGGACCAGGTGGTCTCCCAGTTTTTCGATGGCTATGCGCAATCGCTCGGGCTCGACGTGAACAAATTTAACGCGGACATCAGCTCAAGCACGGTTACAAACAAGATCCAGGCCGATGTAAACGGCGGCACCTCGGCGCAGATTGACCACACGCCGACGTTCTTCGTGAATCTGGCCCAGATCCGGAATCCCGTGAGCTATGCTGATTTCGCGTCGGTCCTGGACAAAGCACTCGGTACCGCATCGGGGACAACCCCAGCCGCGCGATAACCGGCACTATTTCTTCCGTCTCTTTGATCGCGCACGATCAAATATTTTGACGCCGAAATGTGCGAATATGCCGGCGGCGACGATGATGAGCAGAATGATGTCCGGATTATGGATGAACGAGGTGAGGCCGAGCACGGTTCCCCACAGCAGGAGATACCAAACAAAGTTTCCGATAAAGGTGAAGAGGAAGGCCATGTTCATCGGCACGCCAAGCCATGCCGCGATGAAGGCGTTCAGGTAGGGGAAATTGATGATGCCAAGGAGCATGAGGGCGACGTTCGCCCCGTAGCCGCCGAGATTTTTCGTGATTTCATCCGCCCACGCATCCATGCGCTCCACGAATTTATTTTTACTAAGTCGTTTCTTGAGTAATGCCCCAAGAAGATAGCCGACATACATGCCGGTTATGGTGGTTGCGGCCCAGATGATGTGGATGGGCCAGAGCGGGACGTTGCTATGTTCAGCCAAAACAAGGACGAGCGCGGTGGTGGCGAATTCCTGAATGAAAAACGTTGCGGTGATAAGCGCCCATAATCCCATATCTCAATGGTATAATGAAATCATGAAAAAGACCTTAGTTGTTGTTGCGGTGATCGCCGGCCTCGCATGCCTCTATGTTGCCTATGTATATTGGACAACCCCCGCGAGCGCCCTGCCGTCCTTCTTCCCGGGCTTTGATCCAACGCTCACTGGCGTCCACTTCAAGCACGGTTTGGCTGCTCTCATTGTTGCTATCGCCCTCTTTGTCTTTGCCTGGTTCCAAAGCGGTCCGAAGAAGGCGTAGGTTATCTCAAAAATATCAGGCCCAGGATGCCGACGGCGGCGCAATAGATCGCGAATGGTGTGAGCGTTTTGGTTTTGAAGTAGCGCACCAGGAATTTTACCGATGCGTAGGCGGCGATCGCCGCGGCAGCCGCTCCCGCGAAGGTTATCGCAAGAGTTTGTGCACTTGCGGTTGCGATGAGCGGCGGGAGTTCAAGCGCCGCAGCCGCGCCGATGATCGGCGTTGCAAGGAGAAATGAATAACGCAGGGCGTCTTCGTGAGAGAGGCCGACCATCAAGCTGCCGGCGAGCGTTGATCCCGTGCGCGAAAATCCCGGGATGAGCGCGAGGATTTGCATGAGACCCACTTTTGTCGATTGCCACCATGAGAGTTCGGCGGCGATGCGGCGATCGGCGTCTGCGGCCTCTGTGGCGGCAGCTATTTCCCCACCATTCGCCGCCGGTTTCGCCTTGCGGCGCAGGAGTTCGGCAGCCCACAAAAGGATTCCGTTCAAAACGAGAAATAGTGCGGCCGAATGGGGCGAAAGGAAGAAGCCGGTGATCTGGTCTTTGAGCAGGAGGCCGATGATGCCGGCGGGGATGGTGCTCACCACAAGCAGCCAGCCAAGCTTGGCATCGGGATCCGCGTCGCCCACTTCACGATTTTTTAATGATCGGAAAATGCCTTGTATGATGCGCCACCAATCTTTCCGGTATATGGCGAGGAGGACAAGCGCCGTCGCGAAATGCGTCGCCACAAGAAATGTGAGAAACGCGGCCGCGTTCTGGTTGATGTTCCAACCAAAGAGTCCTGGCAGGATGACGCTGTGCCCCAAGCTTGAGATTGGGAAAAGTTCCGTGATGCCCTGGGCGAGCCCGATGATAATCGCTTGGGAGAGGGAGATCATGATGTTTCTATTTTAACACTGGAGAAATAAAAGAGCCCAAGTACGTCGTGAAACGTCTTGGGCTCCGGGAGATGCGATAAGCGGTTCGATGTCCTTGGGAGACACCTCTCAAGGGAGTCGCGCAGTTTGCGCATGAGAGGTCTCTAGTGGACACAGAGCACTTCGCACTGAACTTACTACAAAGAGCTATGGGTAAATCTTACCAAACAACTAGCCAGAAAGTCAATACCTTCTATGAAGCCCATAAAATAAGAGTAAAAGTGGCTAGCGGCCAAACAAGGAGGCCGCCAGCCGAAGCCCTATTGAGGTCAGTGTTTTGCGATATAGCTCGCGTTATGGAAACCGGCCATAAGGTTGTCACTGCCTTTCAGCAGATTCAACCCCACAGCAGCGTATCTCCATTTCCCTCCCTTCCGGTAGATTTTCCGGCTGAGGTACTCCGTTCCGAGGTTCAACCCAACATTCCACGCAACAACTGCGGGAGTGTTATGAGCCCCGAGACATTTTCCCCATCCGGATTCAACACCGTGAGCATGTTCCATCCCGATGACGGTGGTCGTCATATCGACCGCCGTCGCTCCGCGAAGGTACCACTGCGACGCTTTGAAGATGTGGTCAATAGGGTCAATATGCTTGGCCTTCTCGACTTTCTTCTTCTGCATCATCATGGCCTCCACCGAGAAGCGTTCCACCGAGAAACGCTCGGCCGGTTGGAAATGTTGGAGGGTTTGCGCGACTGCAGGCAACGGGTTCACGCCCATTACCAGCAAAACAGCTATACCACAGACAGCAAGTGTGACAAGTTGCTTCACGTTCGTCAGCCTCCCTAGCTGACGTTATACATTCTACAACAAATCTATTATTTTGTCGAGAGCTAGCCCGTATCCCGCATTTCGCGCTCGTGCGAGCGCTTTTTGAGCACCTCGCGCTTGTCGGATTTCTTGCGCGACCGTCCGAGCCCCAACTGCAATTTAATGAAATTGTGCTTGAGATGGGCCTCAAGGGGGACCAAGATATTGCCTTTTTCCTGCAGCAATCCCGTCAATGTTTTTATTTCATCTTTTGTTAATAAGAGCCGCCGCGAGCGATCTTCTTCGTACCCTGCGGGCATGTTCTTTGGCTGGTAGGGTGGCACGTGTGAATTCACGAGCCATGCTTCGCCGCCGCGGATCAAAACGCGCGCTCCCGCGATCTGGAAGTGCCCGGCCTTCACACTTTTCACTTCGTAGCCGCGCAGCTCAATGCCCGCCTCGTACGTGTCCGAGATTTCGTAATCGAACCGCGCCCGGCGATTTTCCGCGATAGGTTCCATGGGTTTATTGTACCGCCTCGGAGCCGCATCGGAAAACATCGGCCTGTAAAAATCGGCGTTTTCGCGTTATGGTAAAGGGCATGGGGGACGCCATTTTCGACATTATCAAGAAGGCCATCGGCGCGGACATCGGCGATGCTCCGTTGCCGCTTTCAGTTCCAGAAGACGGGCAGTTCGGCCATTATTCCACGAATCTTGCGATGCGCCTCGCGAAGGCCCGCGACAAGAATCCACTTGACTTGGCGCACGAGCTTGCGGGGAAAATAGAAGCGGCCGCGCCTGCGGGATTTTTTGAAAAGATCAGCGTCGCCCCTCCGGGATTCATTAATTTTTGGTTAAGCAAGAAAACGTTGCAGGGCGAGCTTGCCCGCGTCGCGCGCGCGAAAAAGTTCGGCGCAAGCGACCATGGCGCGGGGAAGAAGGCCATTGTGGAATATTCCTCGGTGAACATCGCGAAAACGATGAACCTTGGCCATTTCCGCACGACGATCATTGGCGATGCGCTTGCGAATCTGCTTGCATTTTCCGGGTACGACATCGTCCGCTGGAACTATCTGGGCGACTGGGGGACGCAGTTCGGCAAGCTTATCGCCGCCTATAAGCTATGGGGCAAGAAAGAAGACGTCGAAAAACAGCCGGTTGAGGAGCTCCAGAAGCTCTATGTCCGTTTTCACGAAGAGGCAAAGGCGGATCCGGAACTCGAAAAACGCGGGCAGGAAGAATTTAAAAAATTGGAGGAGGGAGACCGCGAAAGCCGAAAACTGTGGGAATGGTTCAAAAAAGAATCACTCGCCGAATTCAAAACAACGTACGAACTACTAGGCGTGGATTTTGACGTATGGATCGGCGAAAGTTTTTTTGAGGACGCGTTGAAGCCGGTTGCCCGGGAACTGGTTGATAAAAAAATTGCCGAACGGAGCGAGGGGGCGCTCGTGGTGAAGCTCGACGCCGAGAACCTGCCGCCGGCGCTCATAGAAAAGTCCGACGGCGCAAGCTTGTACCTCACGCGCGACATTGCGAACCTGGAATATCGGTTGAAGAAATATAAGCCGGCGAAGATTCTCTATGTGGTGGCAAACGAGCAGGCGTTGCATTTTGAACAGCTTTTCGCGGTCGCACAATTGTTGGAGGGCGCGAAGATTATTGCCTTGGGCGCGACGGAATTGGTCCATGTGAAGTATGGCTTGGTGCTTGGCGAGGGCGGCAAGAAACTTTCGACGCGCGAAGGGAGGAGTGTTTCGATGAAGCAAGCGATTCTAAAAGCCATCGCGCTGGCCCGCGCCGTCGTCGAAGAAAAAAACGCCGAACTTTCCGCTGCGGAGAAGGACGATATTGCCCGCGCGGTTGGCTTGGGCGCGTTACGCTATAACGATCTCAAAGAGAACCGCATGACGGACATCGTATTCGATTGGGACAGGATGCTGGACTTTACGGGCGACAGTGGGCCGTACCTGCAATACACCTATGCGCGCTTGCGTAGCATCATCCGCAAATCGGGCGGCGCCGAATCGAAAATCATGAAATCGGATGCGGCGCTTGTGGACTCGGACGTTGAGCTCGCTCTCGCGCGTAAGATTTTTGAATTTCCGGAGGTCGTGGCGAGAGCTTCCGAGCTCTATGCGACAAGCGCGCTTGCGACGTATCTCTATAAACTCGCCGTTGCGGCAAATAAGTTCTACGAAACGACGCCTATTCTCAAAGACGAGAATGTTGGTCGCCGCAATGCGCGGCTTATGCTCGTTGCCGTTGCCGCGAGAACCTTGCAATCCGGGCTCGAACTGCTCGGCATTGAGACGCCGGAAAAAATTTAGCCGGCTTCGCGCGTTCCTGCACCCCGCTTCCCGCGGGGCGTTTTTTTTGGTATTTTATGAGGTATGGCACGCACATCCAAGATTCCGCCCACGAAGAATTTTTTAGACGGTGATTTCAATTTGCCGAAGTCCGAAGAGAAAGTCCTGGATTTTTGGAACGCCCAACATATTTTTGAAAAATCGCTCGTCAAGAGCGGGAAGAAGAAATTTATTTTTTACGAAGGGCCGCCATATGCGAACGGCAAACCCGGCATCCATCACGTGCTTTCGCGCGTGGTGAAGGACGTCATTTTGCGTTACAAGACCATGCAGGGCTATTCCGTGCCCCGGCGCGCGGGATGGGACACGCATGGCCTTCCGGTTGAAATGGCCGCGGAAAAGGCGCTCGGTTTGAAGTCAAAAAAAGATATCGAAAAATATGGCATCAAGCTGTTCAATGAAAAAGCCAAGGAGCAGGTGTGGCTGCACAAAGACGAATGGGAAAAGCTGACAAACCGTATCGGCTATTGGCTCGACCTGAAGAACGCCTATATAACGTACGAGCCGGAATATATAGAAACCATCTGGTGGACATTGAGCGAGATCGCGAAACGGAAGCTCCTCTATAAGGGCCACAAGGTTGTTCCATGGTGCACCCGGTGCGGTACGGCGCTTTCGTCGCATGAGCTCGCGCAGGGATATAAGGAAACCGTGGATAATTCGGTATACATTAAATTCGAATTAAAACCGGGGCAGAAATTTGGCGCGCATGTTACCAAGGACTCGGCGTATATTCTTTCGTGGACCACGACGCCGTGGACCTTGCCCGGCAATGTGGCGCTCGCGATCGGAGAAAAAATTTCATATACCGCGCTTCGCGTAAGGGGATCGAGCGAGCTTTATATTCTTGCAAGCGATCTTGTGAAAACTGTTTTCAAGGAGCACGCCGTAGACATCGTGCATGATGATATTGGCGGGAAAGATCTTGTCGGCTTGGAATACGAGCCGCTCTTTGAAGTCCCATCGCTGCGCTCGCCGTTGTCCTATAAGATATACCCCGCCAATTTTGTGACGACGACCGACGGCACGGGTGTGGTGCATACGGCTGTGATGTACGGCGAAGACGACTATACTCTTGGCAAAAAGATCGGTTTGCCGGAAAAGCATACGGTTGACGAAGAAGGGAAATTCAAGGCAGACGTGCGGGGACTTGCCGGTGAGTATGTGAAATCCAAGGAGACCGAAGAAAAAATATTCAGGCATCTCGAATCACACGGCAACCTACTTCGCATTGAGCCGTACACCCACGAATATCCGTACTGCTGGCGGTGCGGCACGCCGGTTTTGTATTACGCGCGCACGTCGTGGTTTATTGGCATGAGCGGCTTGCGGAAAGAACTCATGGCGAGGAATAAGACGATCGGTTGGATGCCGGAGCACGTGAAAGAGGGCCGCTTCGGTGAATGGATAAAAGAGGCGAAGGACTGGAATCTTTCGCGCGAGCGCTATTGGGGGGCGCCGCTGCCCGTCTGGGAGTGCGGGGCATGCGGGCACACCGATGTCGTGGGAAGTTTGGATGCTTTGGACCGGCTCGCGGGCGGTTCGAAAAATAATTATTGGGTGATGCGGCATGGGGAATCAGAGGCCAACGTGTTTCATATCATTGATTCCGGGCAGCGGAAAAATCTGCACCTTACGCCACGCGGGAAGAAACAAGCGGAACAGGCAGCCCGGCAGTTTAAAAAGGCGCTTGATAAAAAACGAGCGAACATCGACATTCTCATTGCTTCGGGCATCACACGGACCAAGGAAACCGCTGCCATCGTGGGAGATGTTTTGGGTACGAAGCCGATTCTTGATTCAAACATTGAAGAGATACACATGGGGCCGAAGCTGACGGGATATAAAGACAAGAAATACGGCGAGATGTTCCCGACCTATGAATCCCGTTTTGCTATGCGTCCGGAGGGCGGGGAGTCGTTGGTTGATCTTCGTAGTCGCATGTGGAACTTCATTAAAAAATGCGAAGCGAAGCACCATGGCAAAAATATTCTCATCATCACGCATGAATATCCGACGTGGATGCTTTCGCAGGCGACTGAAGGATGGAGTCAAAAGCGTGCCATCGCCGAAAAGGAAGCCCGCGGCAACGATTTTATAAATTTTGCCGAGATCCGGAAGCTCGCGGTAAAAATAATCCCGCGCAATGACACTGGCGAAGTCGATCTTCATCGGCCATTCGCTGACACGATTGATTTTCCGTGTGCACATTGCAAGAAGGGGACCATGAAGCGCGTCCGCGAGGTTGCCGATGTCTGGTACGACTCGGGTGCGATGCCCTATGCGCAGGCGCATTATCCCTTCAATCGGGAGACCAATACAAAAACATTATCCGGCCTGGAATATCCAGCCGATTATATCGCCGAAGGGATGGACCAGACCCGCGGCTGGTTCTATACGCTTCTCGCCATCGCGACGGCGCTTGGTTACAAGGCGCCATACAAGAATGTGGTCGTGCTCGGCCTCATCAACGACAAGTTCGGGCAGAAAATGTCAAAGTCAAAAGGGAACATCGTCGAACCGTTTTCAGTGATTGATTCGTACGGCGTGGACGCCCTGCGCTGGTATTTCTATACGAGCGCGCCGCTTGGCGAGCCGAAGAATTTTGACGACCGCGAAGTTGCGAAGGCATTCCGCCGCGTACACTTGATCGTCTACAATTCATTTATTTTCTGGAAAACCTACGCCGACCCGAAGGCAAAATTTATCGGCGCGGCCGGTGCGGGCAGTGCTGCCGGTGTAAAAAACGCGCTTGACGCGTGGATCCTTGCGCGCCTGAACGATGCGACCGTTTCCGTGACCGGGCATCTGGATCGGTACGAGATCCGCGAGGCGGCGCTTGAGATCGAAACGCTCGTGGACGACCTTTCGCGCTGGTATATCCGCCGCTCGCGAAGGCGGCTTCAGAAGCCGGAGAGCATGGCTGATTACAAAGCCGCATCGGCGATGCTCGGCCATGTCTTGCTTTCCCTCGTGAAGCTTATGGCTCCTTTCACGCCGTTCTTTTCGGAGATCTTGTATCCCGCGCTTGATGGCGGTCGTGAGTCGGTTCACCTTGATGCATGGCCGGCGGTTGATAAAAAAGCGATCAATAAAAAGCTCGTCCTTGGTATGAAAACGGTGCGCGACTTGGCCGCGCAAGGCCTTGCGAAACGCGCGGAAGCGGGCATCAAGGTCCGCCAGCCGCTCGCGGAATTCCGCATCAAAGACCAAACATTAAAATCCCTTAAACCACTGCTTGCCATTTTGGCAGATGAGGTAAATGTGAAAAAGGTTGTGGTCGTAGCATCTGCCGCCATGAAAGATGACTGCAAGCTTGACACGGCGATCACACCCGAACTTCGCGAGGAGGGATTGCTCCGCGATTTTGTCCGCATGGTCCAGGAATTGCGGCAAAAGGCAGGCCTTGCACCAAAGGACAAGATCATCGTCATGCTTCAGCTCTCCGGCGATACAAAGTCCGCCATAGAAAACAACGAAGCGTTATTCAAAACCGAAGTTGGCGCAAAGTCCGTGGAGCATAAGCGATCGGATAAGTTCGCCGCCGAACAGGCAACCAAAGTTGACGGTCAGGAGGTTTGGGTTGGAATCAGGAAGGCGTAGCTTCGGAAAAGAGCGGTCCTAGGCCGCTGCGATGTTCCAATTCGATCACCCGCTCATTGATGCTATCCATCGCCCGATGGATGCCTCGCATTTCTTCGTCGATTGCCATAAAATCTCTTTGAATTTGATAGACGCCATATTCAACGCGGCTTAGGCGATCTTTTGTCGCCCGCAACTCATTTTCCATACGATCCATGTGTTGTTCAAGACCGGTGATTCTGCCTTCCATGCCGATCATCCTTTCGGTAAGATCTGAGAATCCTCCGGCAACCATGATCGCCAATTTTTCCAACGTCATTTTTTCTCCCATCCACCCAATTGTAGCGATGGCAACTGGCATGACAAATGTTCTTTAATGAAAATTTAATGAAGTGCAATGCCGATCTTTTCCCGCACATCCTCCATCTTCTTGTCGGCAATCTTCGCGGCTTTCTTTGAACCCTCTTCAAGCGTCACGATCAACTTCTTTGGGTGTGCGAGCAGGCCCTTTTTCTTTTCGCGGAATTCCGCGAAATAATCCACGACGACTTCGGAAAGCCGTTTTTTAAGGTCGGAATACTTTTCTCCGGAAAATTCTTTTGCGACCATCTGCGGCTCCATGTGCGTGAGTGCGCCATAGATCTCAAGCAGATTCGAAAGTCCCGGCTTCCGTTCCGGGTCGTATGAGATCTTTGAATCCGAATCCGTCACGCCGCGGGCGATTTTCTCCGCAATCTCTTTCGGCGAATCATCAAGGAAAAGGCAGCCCTCCGGCTGGGATTTCGACATCTTCTTCGCCGGGTCTTTCAAGCTCATCACGCGCGGGGTTGTGGTGAGCAGGCCTTTCGGCTCGATGAATGTTTTGCCGAACCGTGCGTTGAATTTTCTCGCCAGCGTCCGCGCGAGCTCAAGATGCTGCAATTGGTCGTCGCCGACGGGAACAGCAACAGCATCGTAAAGCAAGATATCCGCAGCCATAAGCACTGGGTACGTAAAGAGGCCAGCATTGATGTTCGCGGTTTGGCGGTTTGCCTTATCTTTAAACTGCGTCATCCGTTCTAGATCGCCCATGGGTGTCACCGTGCTCAAAATCCATGCAAGCTCAGAATGAGCAGCGACATTCGATTGTAAAAAGATAACAGACCTTTTCGGATCAAGGCCTGCAGCGATATAATCAGCAGCCAATAATAAAATCTGCTGAGATTTTTCTTTTTGGTCGAAATTTTCCGTGATTGAGTGAAGATCTACGACGGGGAAATAGCATTCATATTTTCCAGAATTTTGGAGGTCAACCAGATTTTTGAGTGCGCCCAAATAGTTACCGATATGCAACCGACCTGTCGGCTGCATACCCGATACGAGAACTTGTTTCATACAGTGATTATATCACGGGGGAATATAAAAACCCCTGAATCAGGGGGTTTTATATTTATATCTCAATGATGACCGGCAAAATCATCGGGCGGCGCTTGGTCTTCGTGTAGAGGTACTGCCCGACCTGGTCGCGGATCAAGGTCTTCAAATAATCCGGTTCCACTTCGCGGTATGACGGCAGGCGCTGCATCAACCCGCGGATGCGCTTGCGGATCTCGTCGAGCATCTCCTGGTTCTCTTTGAGGTAGATAAATCCGCGCGAGATGATGTCAGGATTCTTGAGCACGCGGCCCTTGTCGCGGTCCATCGTGAGGATAATGACGATCATGCCCTCCTGGGAGAGCGCGCGGCGGTCCCGCAAGACCACTTCTTCCACGTCGCCAACGCCCAAACCGTCAACCATCACATAGAACGCCGGCACTTCTTCTTTGGTGACGATGAATTTGTCGCGGGTAAGTTCGGCGACCTGTCCGTTATCCATCAGGATGACGTTTTCCTTGGGGATGCCTATTTCTTTTGCCGATATACCGTTCGCTGCGCGCATGAAATAATAGCCGTGCACGGGCACCACGAACTTCGGGTTGATGAGCTTCATCACGAGTTTCAAATCGTCCTTCGGCGCATGACCGGAAGAGTGGATGTCAACGAGCGATGAGTGGTACACGATCGCGCCCTGGCGCGCGAGGTTGTCCTTCACGGTCTGCACACTCTTTTCATTGCCCGGGATGATGGATGACGAAAGCACCATCGTGTCGCCCGGCTTGATCTTGATGTGCCGGTGCTCGCCGTTGATCATCTTCATGAGACCGGCGTTTGATTCGCCCTGTGCGCCCGTGGAAAGGATTAAAATTTTATTATCTTTCATCTTGTTCACTTCCTCAACGGCAACGAGAGTCCCTTCTTTCGCTTTAATGAAGCCGAGTGTCTGCGCGATCTGGACGTTCGTCTTCATAGAATAGCCGTTCAGCGCCACCTTGCGGCCGAGCTTCTCGGCGATTTTGATGATCTCCGCGATGCGGGTGAGGAGCGAGGCGAAAGTTGCCACGATGATGCGGCCCTCGGCCTGCTTGAATATCTCTTCGAGGTTGCGCTCGACGGTTTTTTCGGAAATGGAGTGTCCTGGTTTTTCGGCGTTCGTGCTGTCGATCATAAAACTGTGGATGCCCATCTTACCGATCTTCTCGAATTCGTCGAGGCCTTGGGGTTCGTCTTCGTCGTTGTAGTCAACGCGGAAATCGGCGAAGTGCACGATGTTGCCGATCGGCGTCTTCATGAGAACGCCCGTCGTCTCCGGGATGGTGTGCGGCACGCCGAAGAAAAGCGCGTCGAAATAGTTCGAGATCTTCACTTCGCTGCCGTTCTTCACGGTCATCACGTTCATCTTCGGAGAATTCGGGAAGTCCTCCTGACGCTTTTCGATGATCGCTTTCGTGATCGATGTGGCGTAGATCGGGGGATTGCCAAGCTTGGCGAGCAGATGCGGCAGTGCGCCGATGTGGTCATAGTGGCCGTGCGTCAGGATGATGGCCTGGATATTCCCTTTCTTCTTTTCGAGATACTGGATGTTTGGGATGATGTAATCAATGCCCGGTGTTTCCTCTTCGGGGAATTGCAATCCGATGTCAATGATGACGATCTCGTTCTTGTATTCCAGGAACATACAATTGCGTCCGACCTCTTCAAGGCCGCCGAGCGGCACAAAGCGGACGGCGTCAGCGTTTGATTTGATGGCTATTGCCGGTTGCTGCTGCAACTCGCGTCGCGGACCGAGCTTGGGATTGTTGGATTTCCCGGGCGCAGGAGTGCGCGCGGCATGCGGCGGACGGCGGCCTCCCGGCTTTCTGGGCGGGCGCGCCTCCGGGGCTTTTGGCTGTGTGTGGGGCGTTGGTGCCGTCGGTGTTGCGGGTCTCGGCCGGATCTCGGGCGGCCGTATGCGCGGCCGTTCCGTCGTGGAAGCCGATTGCGGCTCTATGTTTTGCGTATCAGTTTTTTTGATCATAGACAATTATTATTTAATTTATTTTTAATTTTTATTTAAACTTGTGTGCCGAGGAGGAGATTCGAACTCCTATGGCCTTGCGGCCGCTGGTACCTGAAACCAGTGCGTCTGCCAGTTCCGCCACCCCGGCAAGGGTAATGGGTACAAAAATCACGCGTGATGACTCAGGATGGTGCGACGGGCGTATCTCATGCGGATTTCGGAGAGAAAGAGTGGTTAAGCTTGGAAACTTGAGTATAGCACAGGGGGACGAAAAAAGTCAACCAGCTCACCGTGCCTAAAAAGATAAATTCGGGAATCGTTCAATAAAGTGCTCTAACACCGGTAATTGCAACGGGAATATCTGACCCGGTTTGATTTTAATAATTTTTGAGAGCTCGTCAATAGAAACCCACTGTGGATCTTTTGCTTCGGCGGGATTGACCGCTATTTCGCCGGCAACCTCGCATAGGAAAACAAATCCTATCCATGGCAAGCCGCCGTTTGTTGCTAAAACCTCTTGGCAAACGAAGGGCTGGAATACGAACGCTTTGTCATGAGGATTTGGCTCCCGAACCGGGCCGCGATAATCGTTCACAACCTTCACGATTTCAAGGCCACATTCTTCTTTGACTTCGCGGCGGAGTGCGTCATAAACATCTTCATAAGCATCAATGCCTCCTGCGGGGATTTCAAGCATACCGGAATATGTCGGGCTTACATCCGGTTTCCAACGGGTCTGCAGAAAGATTTTCACCCTCCCCTTTTCTCTTTTGAAGAGAATCGCGGATATAATTGTCTTAGGATCCTGACGCATTCTCTTTTTGTTTCTGCGCGATGAAGTTGATGAATCTCGCTTCAATTTTGTTCCAAATCTCAGTTGTCTTATTTATTGCAATAAGATGCAATCCATATTTTTTAACGAAATCGTTGATAATCTCTTCGTTCCATGACCGTCGCAGATGGCCTCCGCCATTTTCATATAGGTGGGGAAAAATTTCCTTGCTTGCGGTTACTTTGGGATCTTCGTCCGTCTTCCCTTCAATCATAAAATATCCCTCATCTTTTAAAAGATTCAAACATTCCCGGAAGAAGTGATCGAGCTCTCCATCGGTAAGATGCAGGGCGGATCGGGAATACACGGCATCGATACTTTCTGGTTTTGCGAGCGGAAGCGCCCGCGCATCGGCAACGACCGGAAACACCTTATTGGCGGTAGCGTCACGTTCTGATGCGTCCTTGAGTTGGCGAAGTGCATTCAGTGAAAAATCGGTGGCGATAACTTCGGCGTGCTTTTCCCTGGCAAAGAATCTTGAATCCCTGCCGTTCGCCGCACCGATTTCTAGTATTACCGCGTTTTCCGGCAGTAACTTGACGCATCGTTTCGCGAATATATTCGGAACGTCTTCAATATCATGCGATTCCATTTTACGCTCCTCATGTTGAGCCTCCCACAATTCTCTTTGATCGTCGAATCGGTCCATCATATTTGTTCAGTATATCATTGTTTTCTTCGGCGGTGAGAGGTATCATCCATGCAGATCTTCGAAGGAGGACGACCAGTGAAAACAGTGCTTACTACTAAAGAGTTTGAATGGCAGCTTGGCCTCGACATTCGCGATTTCGATAATGTGGTGATTGAGGGCGACGTGACCCTGCGCGGTAAGAAATTGAAGGGCAGTCTGAGTTTCCGGCGGGCGAGCGTGAACGGCAGTTTCTATTTTGAAGACGGAAATATTTCCGGCGACCTTGATCTCAGAGGGATAAGTATCGAGAATGACCTTCGTCTCGAAGGATCTCACGTCGGCGGAAAACTCGATTTAACCAGTTGCCGTGTTCTTGGAGTGATTGATCGATCGGCATCGAGGGTTGCGGAAGAGGAAGTCGTCATTGATGTGCAGGCACGCGAGTATCGTGGCCCACGAGAAAAACGTGTTAAAATTATTGCAAAGCATCGCAGACGACAGGCGGCGTGAGTCTGTCATTCTACGAGTCTGGCTCGTTCTTGAGCCAGACTTTTCTTTTTTGAAGTTATAATAGCCCACAAGCCCCCACCTATTTCAACACCCGCGCCGTATTCAGATACCATGCAGGCACCCCGCGGAAACGGTCGGAGGGATCATTGAGAAGCGTGCCGGTTGCAATGCCCTGCACGTTCTTGTTGGTTACATACACATAGTCGGGGGAATAGAGGAAGATGGCGGGATTGTCGTTCTCGATGTCCTTCTGCGCCGTCGCCATGTTGGCGGCGATCACCGTGCTGCTCGATAGCTCCCGCGCTCCCTTGATTGCTGCATCAACTTTGCTGTTGCTGTAGATCGCGAGGTTGAGCCCCGGATAAAATCGCTGTGAAGAATTCCAGAATGAATACAAGTCCGAGCTCGGTCCCAAAACATTCCCAAACAAGAGCGATTCATAGTTGCGATTTTTGATCGTCTGGTTCGCGATGGTATCCGCCGAATCGGGTATGATGTTCACCTGGACGCCGATCGATTGCCACACCGATTGGAGGAGCGTCGCCGTCTTCGCGAGAAAATCGATCTGAGGTACCGTGAGATTGACGACGAGGGGGATCGAAGTGCCATGGATCGTTTTTGAACGGAACGCAGGCGCGGTGCCTGAAGACAAGGCGCCCGGGAAACCCCATCCGGCGTTCGTAAGCGTGGTTGAGGCGAAGTCCAGGGAAGAAGTGGCGGTAACCGGAACAAAGTATGCCGCATCCGGAGGGATGGGCCCAACGTCCGACGCCGCGTTGCCGTTAAAGACCTGGTTTACGATGCCCGTCCGGTCGAGTGCGGTTGCAAGGGCGAGCCGCACGGCGGGATCCTGGAGCGCGAGATTCTCGCTTTGGTTGAAGAATACGGCGTAATAGCCAGACGTGCGCCACGCGAACGCGTCGTAGGGACGCTCGATTTCCGAAATATCTTCCGGTGATGCGTTGCCGAACGCGTCAATTTGCCCGTTATTAAAGCTGGCGACCAGCGCGTTCTCGTCGGTGAAGAATTGAAAATTAAAATTTTGGATGAGCGGACGGGCGTCATTGCCGTTCCACGCCTGGAGGTTGTATCCCGAAATGAACCCGCCGCCGCTTTTTTCATATGAAGAGAATTTGTAAGGACCGCTGCCGATTGGTTTTAAATTGTAATTGGAAAGATGCCAGTTGCCCGGCGGGGTATCGGCAAAAAGGTGCTTCGGGACGATGTAGAGGCTTGCGAGGTTGTCGGCAAAAAAGGAGTAGGGGTTTACCAGCGTGAATTGCACCTCAAGTTCGCTCACGCGGCTCACGGCGACGCCCTGCCAGCTTGCATAGAGCGGGGAATCGGCATCGCGATCTTGGATCGATTGCACCGTGAAAACAACGTCGTCGCTCGTGAGCTTTTGCCCGTCCTGCCACATGAGGCCGCCCTTCAAATGGACGGTCCATGTGCGCGTATCGGTTGCAACATCAATTGAATCCGCGACATCGTCCAGATTGCTGTATACCATTTTCACCAGGTCAAGGTCGGTCTGTGACGCAGCGATAACCGGGTTCACATATTCCGGCTGCCCGACCACGCCTTCAATGTATTCGCCGCCGGCCGCCGGCACCGCCTTTGTGACATTCGTAAAGAGGATTCCCATCACGACGGCAAAGCTCGCGGCCGCGCCCGTGAGCGCGATAAGGAACAGCGCGCGTTCCCTGCGCGTCAGCACCACAAAAATTTTTTTGAACCAGGTCATATAAAAAAAGAACCGACCCCGCTACGCAGCATGTTCTACGGGCGATAGAGCTGATAGACCGCAATCCCGACAAAGGCAACGCACAAGACGATTGTGAGATAGAACATTGTCCTTTCCATCCCGCGCCGCGCCTGATAGAAGCCGCCGCTGTCGCCGCCGAAGAGGCCGGACATGCCGGACGAACGCTCCTGAAGGAGGATGAGCGTGATGATGAGGATGGCGATGGCGATCTGGAGGATGGTGATCATGTTATGCAATGAGATGGATGACGAAGTTGACGACGCTCACGATGATTGTTGCAAGGAAGAGCGCCGGAATGCTCTGTATGGTAATGCTTCCGCGCAGGAAGTCAAGATGATCTGCGAGGATCGGCAGCAGATAGAGGATGATGGCATTCACGATGATCACGCCAAGGCCGAGTGTGATGAGGATGACGGGACCCAGCACGAGGGATAAGAGCGGTTTCAGGAGGAAATTGAGGGCGGCAAGGACGAGGCCGATCACAAGCAGCTGAAGAAGGTTCGCGGTCAATATGAATCCGGAGACCCAATGGTTGGCGAGCCACAGCGCAAGGGCGTTGCCAAGGACGACGATGAGGATTTTGAGGAGCCAGTGCATATTTCTAATGATATCAAATCAACCCGCCCAGGATGCTTTCACCGGTCATTTCGGGCGGTTTTTCGATGCCCATGACGGCGAGGAGCGTTGGTGCGACGTCGGCGAGCGAGCCCAAACTTTCTTCCGCCATGGTGTCGGCGTTCACGAATTTTCTTCCTTTATATTCCGGCGCGACGATGTAGAGCGGCACCGGGCTTGCATCGTGCTGGCTCTCCGGCAGGCCACTCATGATGTCTATCATCTCTTCGACGTTACCGTGGTCGGAGGTGATCATGAGAATGATGTCCGGATCCTCCGCCACTTTGAGCACGCGGGTGATCTCGCGGTCGATCACGCGGACCGCTTCAAGCGCCGCGTTATAGTCCGCCGTGTGCGCGATGGCGTCTGCGTTCGCGTAGTTCACGAGAATGAACTGGAACCCCTTGCTGTTGATCGCCTCGATCAGCCGGTCGGTGATCGCACTCGCCATCATTTCCGGATGTTCTTCGGGATGCAGGTTTGAGTTCGAGGGGATGAGCGTGCGGTATTCTCCGGGGAACGGCGGTTCGCGGAGGCCATTGAAGAAATATGTGACGTGGGCGTACTTATAGGTTTCCGCGACGCGCAGTTGGGCGAAGCCCTTGTCACTCAGGACCTTACCGAGGGGTACGGTGACCGTATCCGCTTCGCAGATGATAGGCACCTGGAACGAATCGTCGTAGTGCGTCATCGTGGCGACGTAGAGATCGTTGAACGGCTCCGTGGCGAACTTGTCGAACGGTTTTACGATGAACGATGATGCGATCTGCCGGATGCTGTCCTCGCGATAATTGAAAAAAATGAGAGCGTCGCCATCTTTCAGCTTTTTGTCTTCCGCGAAACGCATCGGTGCCAGGTATTCTTCCGTGGAACCCTGCTTGTAGGTCGCCTCGATGAGCGGCGTCGGGTCGGCCACGACGGGGCCGAGCTTTCCTAATATGAGCTGATACGTGGTTTCCGTGAGGCGCCAATTCCCGTTGCGGTCCATGCCATAATAGCGGCCGACGAGCGAGGCGAGATATTCTTTCGGGATTTCCTGCAGAAAGCTTTGGAGTGAATGCGGCGGGCTGTCTTTGCCGTCGGCGAATAGATGAAGGTTGATGTTCTTGATCCCGCGGCCCTCGGCGAGCGTGATGAGCGTCTGGAGATGCTCGAGCGACGCGTGCACGTTGGCCTTGGTGAGCAGGCCCGCAAAGTTGATGGCGCTGTTGTTTTTCTGCACGTGGTCGAACGCGTCGGTCAGGGCCTTATTCTGCGCGAAGCTGCCGTCGCGGATTGCCATCGTGATCTTCGGGTAATATTGGTAGAGCACTTTGCCGGCGCCGAGCGTGAGGTGACCCACTTCGCTGTTGCCGACCTCGCCCCAGGGAAGGCCCACCGCGATGCCCGAGGCCTGGACGCTCGTCACGGGATAGTTCTGCGCCAGCCACTCGAAGATCGGCGGCTTCACGACGTAGATGGGATTCGATTCATTGTTCGCGCCGATGCCCCAGCCATCAAGTACGATGAGGATTGCCGTTTTCTTTGCCATAGCTCTATTGTATCGCAAGTTGACCAAATCGCCGCAAACGGCTATCATATGAATAATCAAAAGTCATTAAAAATAAATGAAATCCGTAGCCATTAATTATTCACATGAATGCCACTACAGCCTTGGTAGGGCTCATTGCAGCCCTCGTTGGGATTGCCGCGGGATATGCCGTTCGGAAATATTGGGCGGCTAAGACTCTTGGGGGAGTCGAGGAACAGATAAAAAAGAATCTTGCGGACGCTGAGACGCGCAGCAAGGAGATTGTGCTTGAGGCAAAAGAAAAAGCCGCCACGCTTTCAGCCGAGGCAAAGAACGAAGAAAAAGACCGGAGGAAAGAAATTGACGCGCTCGAAGCGCGTGTTTTGCAGCGCGAGGAATCGCTCGACAAAAAACTGAACGACCTTACAGCGGAGCAGGATAAGGTACGAGCGAAAGAAGACGTTTTGAAAACTCGCGAAGACGACCTTGGGAAAAAAGAAAGCGATGTAGAAGTACGCCTCCAAAAAGTGAGCGGCCTTTCCGTTGACCAGGCGCGCGTAGAGATCGTCCGCCGCGCAAAGGAAGACCGTTCGCAGGATCTTGCGCAGCTCATCCAGAAGATGGATCGCGAAAACCGCGAGGAAATAGAGAAGAAAGCGGCGGACATCATCACGACCGCGCTCCAGCGCTATGCCCGGTCGCACGTTTCGGAGATCACAACGACCATGTTCCCGATCGCTGATGAAGAGATCAAGGGGAAGATCATCGGCCGGGAAGGAAGGAATATTCGCGCCCTCGAACGGGCGACCGGCGTCGAATTCATCATTGACGAAGCTCCAGATGCCATCATTATCTCGTCATTTGATCCCTATCGCCGTGAAACGGCGCGGATGGCGCTTGAAAAACTCATTAAAGACGGTCGCATCCAGCCGGCGAAGATAGAAGAAAAAGTGGAAGAGGCGAAAACGGAGCTCAACAAGCGCGCGCAGGAGATCGGCGAAGCTGCGGCGCAGGACTTGGGTGTCTTTGATCTGCCGAAAGAGATCTTGCAGCTTCTCGGGCGGCTCCATTTCCGCACGAGCTACGGGCAAAATGTTTTAACCCACTCGATTGAAATGGCGTACATTGCCGAAATGATGGCGCGCGAGCTCGGGCTCAACGCCGAGGTTGCCAAGAAGGGCGCACTACTCCACGACATCGGCAAGGCCATTGACCACGAGGTGGAAGGAACGCATGTTGACCTCGGCATGAAATTACTCAAGAAATATAGCATTGATGAACGGGTGATCGAAGCGATGCAATCGCATCACGAGGATTTCCCCTATGCGCGCCCGGAGGCGTACGTGGTGACGGCGGCGGATGTGCTTTCAGCGGCGCGGCCCGGTGCGCGGCGCGGCACGATCGAAACGTATATCAAGCGGCTGGCTGACCTTGAAAAGATCGCCATGGAATTCCCGGGCGTGAAAACTGCCTATGCGATCGCGGCAGGCCGCGAATTGCGTGTCTTTGTTGTCCCCGAAAAAATAGACGATTTCCGCGCCCTTGAGCTCGCCCGTGATATCGCGAATAAAATCCAGTCAGAGCTCAAATACCCCGGTGAAATCAAGGTAAACGTGATAAGGGAAATCAGGGCTGTGGAGTACGCGCGCTAACGGAAATGGCTGCCCTTGCATATAAACCCAGTGTGATATACTAATACGCATATGCTTGACTCCGTCTTCAACTATCCGCTTGTGACGTCCGTTATCGCAGGATTGCTCTTGGTGGGCATCGTCGGCAAATTCCTCAAGGTTTCGTTCAAGCAGATCGCAAAATGGTACCTCTATGTTTCCGTCCTTGCGGTCGTTGTTGTTATGGATTCCATCTTTTTCCCCTTCATCGGAGGAAAAGATTATTTTTTCCGATTCGCCGTCGAGCTTTCGCTCATTTCGCTCATCTTATATTGGGCCTTTGAGGCGCGCAAAGACGAAATAAAACAACTTTTCACGTCGGCATACAAAAAGCCGCTGGTTATCGCGGTGACTGTTTTTGCCGGGGCATTTCTTCTTGCCTGCATCTTCGCGCTTGATGCGCATGCGGCGTTCTGGTCAAACTATGAACGCGGCGAAGGCGGATTCCAGATGATCCATTATTACCTCTTCTTCATGCTCCTCGTGATGCTTTTCCAAGAAGAGAGCGATTGGAAGAATATTTTCCGCTGGTCGCTCGTCGCTTCGGGGCTTATGATCATCTACGGGCTGTTGGGGGATTTTATGGTGAGCGGGTTTATCGGGCCGTACTCTGGCGGCAACCCACCGATCGGCTGGTGGCATCTTTTGATCGATGGCAGGTTTGAAGGGTCGCTCGGCAATCCTGCGTACGTCGCGCCCTATCTCATATTCGCATCGTTTTATGCTGTCTATCTTTGGCTTTCGGCGAAGATCGAGCATACAGCAACAAAGCTTACGACGTGGGGCTACAGCATCCTCCTTCTCGTGTTCTTGGTCTTTTTCATCCTCACACAGACGCGTGGCGCATTCCTTGGTTTGGGGGCTGGTATCATCGCACTTCTTTTATACTTTGCATTTACCGGCAGCGCGAAGGTCAGGAAGTGGACCGCGGCCGTAGCGATCCTGCTTGTTATTCTCGGCGTCGGGGCGTATGCCGAGCGCAACAGTTCCTTTGTGCAGAATTTGCCGGAGGGCCGATTACTGGAGATCAGCGTGTCGGACGCATCGGCACAGACGCGGTTCTGGGTCTGGGGCGAGGCCTGGCAAGGATTCCTCGCGCGGCCTATCACCGGCTGGGGTCCGGAGAACTTCACGGCGGTCTTCGATAAATATTTCAACCCGAATTTCTACGCGCCGGCACAGAACACGGAAACATGGTTTGATCAGGCGCACAGCATTTTCTTTGACTACCTCTCCGAGACCGGCATCATCGGGTTCCTGGCGTATTTCTCGATCTTCTTCATCATCTTCTGGGAATTCTTCCGGCGGAGACAACTTCATAAACGCGGCGAATACGGCGCCGGGCTTACGATCTTGCGCGGCATGATCCTTGCGTTGCCAGTTGCGTACCTCGTGCAGGGCGTCGCCATCTTCGACGTCTTCCCGATGTACATCAACCTGTTCATTTTCTTCGCATTCGCCGCATACTATTTTTCAGCGCATCATCATGTTGCCCGCGAAGAAGCTGCGATCCAAAATTAATCAATCACCATGAAAGAAGACCGGACCTACAAACAACTTACCGCCGTCATTATCGCCATCGTGATTCTGGGCGTCGGGTATTATGGCTCCTATCGCCCAATGCGGAAGGCGCAGGGATTTATCAGCACGCTTCAATCGCTCCAGACCAATCCCGCAACATCGCTGCAGAACCTAGAGGACCGCGTTTCTGGACCGTTGGACTATGCTTCGCCGATCGGCCAGGAAGAGCTTGTGCGGAATTTGGCGAACAGCGTGCTTGCGTTCGTGCAACAACAGGGTGGCAATCCCACTTCGACGGCGGCGCTTGTCGGTTTTTTGAACGGCTACTATGATCCGATTCTCAATCGTAGTAAGGGGATGAGCTTTGGCCAGGATCTTTATCTGGAAGGGGCTGTGAATGAAATTGCCTTTGCCGGAACGGGTAGCCCGACGTATCTCGCCGCCGCCGAGCAGTGGTATCGGGAAGGGGAAGTGCAAGGTCCCAACCGTCCCCAGCCGCTCTATGGGTTGTTCGACGTATATCGCGCTGCGGGAGACGTGAGCGATACCATAACGGTGGCGACCAAGATCCTTGGCAACTGGCCATCCGACACGCGCATTGCAGTGAGTTTGCAGCAATTCCTGGCTCAGACGGCATCAAGCACGAAGCCCGCGGCGAAGAAATAAGCATTGGAGCAAGGGGGATTGCCGAACACGTGTTTTTGTTTTACATTAACCATACATGAAAAAGGCGCTTATCACGGGCATCACAGGCCAAGACGGCAGTTATCTTGCCGAACTGCTTCTTAGGAAGGGATATGAAGTGCATGGCGTCATGCGCCGCGCATCAACCTTCAATACCGCCCGCATCGACCATATCTTTAAAGACCCCCACGTGGAAGGGTCCCGTTTCCATTTGCATTTCGGCGATCTTTCCGACGGCAACACGATCCGAAAGCTCATCTATAAGATTCAACCGGACGAAATCTACAATCTGGGGGCCCAGTCGCATGTGCGCGTTTCGTTCGATATTCCGGAATATACGGGGAACGTGACTGGCCTTGGCGTGCTCCGGATGCTTGAAGCCATTAAGGATTACGAAGAACACACCGGAAAGAAAGTAAAATTCTATCAGGCATCAAGCTCGGAAATGTTCGGCGCGGCGAAACCGCCGCAGAATGAAGATACAAAGTTCCATCCGCGGAGCCCGTACGGTGTCGCGAAGGTTTTTGCATTCGATACAGTCCGCAATTACCGCGAGGCATATAACATCTTTGCTGTGAATGGCATCCTCTTTAACCATGAGTCCGAGCGCCGTGGCGAAACATTTGTCACGCGCAAGATCACGCGCGGCATCTCGCGCATCCTAGCGGGCCTTGACGATAAATTATATCTCGGGAATCTGGATGCTACGCGTGACTGGGGTTACGCACCCGAGTATGTTGAAGCAATGTGGATGATGCTCCAGCAGCCGGAACCGAAGGACTATGTCATCGGCACGGGTGAAACGCATACCATCCGCGATTTCTTGGACGTGGCCTTTGGCTTGGTGGGCATTGAGGATTGGGAACCATACATCGGCATTGACCCCCGTTACTATCGCCCCACCGAAGTCGAATCTTTGCTCGCCGATGCCTCAAAGGCAAAGAAGGAGCTTGGCTGGCAGCCAAAAACGAAGTTCGCCGATCTCGTGAGAATCATGATGAGGCACGACCTGAAAGCTCACGGGCTGGATGAGCACGCCGGGAAGATATAGTTTTCATGAGCAGACGAGATTTCATACCCGACCGGCTGTATAAAAAAATCCTCGAGGTGATGCCGATTCCGTGCGCCGATATTGTTATTGTAAGCCGTGGAAAATTTTTATTGGGGAAGAGAAAGAACAAGCCCGCCCAGGGAAAGTGGTGGTTGGTTGGTGGTCGCATCAACAAAGGGGAGCACCTGAGACACGCCGCGCTTCGGCATGTGAGGATCGAAACGGGCATTCCGAATGCGGTTATCGTGAAATTGCTCGGCGCCGGCGAGGGTTTTTTCCGCGGCAGCGCCCAGGGGCCTTCAAGCCATTCGATTGGCATTGTTTTTCTGGTCAAGGTTCCCTACAAAGAGATCATCAAACCCGCAGATTCCGAGAACGCAGAGTTCGCATGGTTTTCAAAGATAGATAAAAAGTGGGCGCCGTATGTGAAAGAAATGCTTGGCCTCGCGGGATTTACATAAAAAAGTGGCCGCAGCATGTATTGTGCTGCGGCCCTTTGGATCGTGCCGGTTCTCACGCCGGTTTCATCCCATGATGTCGCCGACGAACCAGTCGGCAACATGTTGGAGGATATCGGCGATCTCCACGTGTTTCGGATGAACCCGAAACTTCTGAAGTGCATCGCTATCGGTGAATATGGCGATTTCGACGAGACTGATCCCTTTCCGGAGATCGAGGTTCTTCTTGACCATCCAAGAAAGGATACCCGCATCTCTGCCGCCACAATCGTCTCCGAGTGTCTGATAGCGGTCATAGATGTCTTGCTTCACGGAGTCCGGCGTACCGTCCTTAAATTTAATGAGGACGACATGATGGAGCGCTTCCGGCGGGAAGACCATGTCGTAGAAGTCGAGAATCGCCGGGAAGACGCCTTCCTTCACGAGCTCCTCGCGCGTGAAGGCGGTGAGTCCCTTCTCCGCCTCGAACTCATCGGGATCGAGTTTGATGTTCGATATTTCCGCGTCGGTCAGTTCGACCATGAAGGTTTTGCCCTCCATGTGGCAGCCGATCGACTGCGGTTCCTGCTGCCGGTCTTTCCAAAAGTAATCATGAGTAGCGATGCGGATGAGCCGATAGTGCGAGAGGCGAATCTTTGTCTCCCGTTCGAAGCTGCGAGTTGCCGCTTCAACATCAGTTTCGTTCACCATCTGTCCACCACCCAGCCACCACCAACCGGTCATTGGTTTTGATCGGCGGCGTGCGAGGTAGATCTGTCGGCGTTCCCGGTTCACAATGACGATGTCCGTGCAGACGCCTATGAAGCGCTGGAGTCCGCGACCATACTCTGCATCTTCCAGGCGCACGCGAGGAATCGGTTGAAAACCTTCTTCTACGTAAACCCTTTCGACGATGTTGCATTGGAAAATGAGCCTTCCCGTCGTATCCATCGTTTATCCCTCCACTGAATAATTTGGTAAGGTGCGGGAGTATTATAATACATAATATCGCATTCTGTCAAACCATGAGTTGACTTTATATTTAATCAATGCTACAATATCGCCAGCGGTTATCCAGATAAGAACACGAGGAGGATGCTTTGAAAAGTGAATTGGTCATTACAACCAGTACGTTCTATTCGGACGCAGATTGTCCGAGGGCCCGTTGCGCGGTGAAGATGATCGAAAACGCGAACGAGCTTGGCATTTCGATTGTCATCGTCGAAGGGGGATCGCCCAAGGAATTTCGCGAAGAGATATCTGATCTCGGAGCGATCGTTCTCGATGAAGTTCCGCACGCGCGGGGAGTCATGGGGCCAGGTCGGCGCCAGGCAATTGCAAAAGGTTTCGAAGTGACCGGAGGCAAAATCTCTGGTTACGTCGAGATCGAGAAATACTGCATGCCGATGTTTGTCGAGGAGCTTGTGAGGCCGATCCTGTTGGGCAAAGTGGATATCTGCGTTCCGCGGCGCCTTTCGCTTGAGACATATCCGACGGCACAGCGTTACGCCGAGCCGCTCGGGAACTTGCATTTTCTGCAGGCAACCGGGCTGGATTTCGACATGTGGTTCGGTCCGCGGTTTTTCAACCAAACCGCCGGGAAGTATTTCCTCGAATACGATGACGAGTATGGCGGGTCATGGGATCCGACGCACATTCCCACACTCCGTTGTGCCGCCGCCGGCCTGCGAGTCGCTACTCCCATGGTGCCTTACGTCCATCCGCAGGAGCAGACAGACGAGGAAGAGAATTCCGCGGTATTCACCTTCAAGCGGGCCGCGCAACTCTCGAATCTCATGGCGGCGACCGAGAAAGAGGCGAAACGCCTCGGATTGCCGCGGGCGGCCGTGTTGACCTAGTTCTTTGCAGATGTTTCTTGGGCGACCCTAACCGGCCGCCCATTTTTTTATTGACCCTCGGGTGTTTGCAATGCTACGATTACCCTTAATGATCGAAAAGAACGCAAAGATATATGTGGCGGGCGCGAGCGGTCTTGTTGGCTCCGCCATCGTGCGCAATCTCCAAAAGAACGGATATACCAATGTCGTGGCGAAAAGCCACGGGGAACTCGATCTTCTGGACGCGAGGGCTGTCGAGGCGTTTTTTGAAACAGAAAAACCAGAATATGTTTTTGATGCGGCGGCGAAGGTGGGTGGCATTATCGCGAATAGTACTCTTCCCGCCGATTTTATTTATCAAAATTTAATAATCCAGAACAACATCATTTATTCCTGCTATAAGTTCGGCGTCAAAAAAATGATATTTTTGGGAAGTTCGTGTATGTATATGAAGGATTGCCTCGAGCCGATGAAAGAGGATTCTGTCCTGACGGGGCCGCCCGAGCCAACCAACAAAGAATATGCGGTGGCGAAGATCGCGGGACTTACGATGTGCCAGGCGTTCAATCGACAGTACGGGACAAAGTTCATCACGGTCGTGCCATCGAACACCTACGGGCCGAATGACCATTATGATCTCAAAACGGCGCACGTGTTGCCCGCACTCATTAGGAAGTTTTTTGAGGCGAAGACGCAGGGCAGTCCGGAAGTAGTCCTCTGGGGGACGGGAACACCGCTCCGCGAATTCATCCATGTTGACGATCTTGCCGATGGGTGTATTTTTCTCCTTGAGCACGATTTGGAATTCGACGTTTTTAATTTAGGAACCCAGACCGAGATCAATATCAAAGATCTTGCGGAGCTTATCAAAAAAATCAGCGGCTACGAAGGCAAACTCGTCCTCGACCCGTCAAAACCCGACGGCACCATGCGGAGGGTGATGGATATGTCTCGCCTCCGCTCAATTGGATGGAAGGCCCAGATTGGGCTTGAAGAAGGCATTAAAAGTGCCTACGATTGGTACGCCAGCCACTATGACGGCGTGACGGGAATTGCAAGAAACGATTCTTGAATATACTATCCTACATTATCCCACCCCATGAGATCCAAGGATTTCGGAATGATCGCGGGCGTTTCGGCAAAATTCTCTAAAGACGAGACGCTTTTATTATGGAAAAAGATCTGCGAGATCCGAAGTTTTGAATTACAGGTGAAAAAGGCATTTGATGAAAAATTGATTAAGGCGCCGATTTATCTTGCGATCGGGCAGGAAGCAATCGCGCCCGCGCTTTCCATCGCGTACCCGAAGACATATATTTTTGCGCAGCATCGGGCGCACGACCTTTATCTTGCCTATGGCGGCGACCAGACCGCGCTTGCCGATGAACTCCTTCATCGGCCGACGGGCAATGCCCATGGTATGGGTGGTTCGGCATCGATCCATTCGCCCGCAATAGGCATGTTCGGGCACAGCGGCTTCATGGGAGACCAGATCCCAATCGCTGTCGGTTTTGCGCTTGGTGCGGGTAAAAAGACACTTGCCGTGATGGGCGATGCGTCCGCCGAAGAAGATTATGTCGGCGCGGCGATGGCATATGCGGCGTCAAAGAAACTGCCGATGCTTTTTGTGTGCTTTGATAACGGACTTTCCATCCTTACCAAAGTAAATGTGCGCAGGAGTTGGGCGATGGTTGATCTTGCAAAGGCGTACGGCATGGAGGCCATCGAGATCACCGACGACCCATGGCTTATCATGCACCATGCAAAACTCCTCGGTGGCGCAAGGCCGGCTTTCATGAACATCCATACGGCGCGCAATGTGTGGCATTCCGGTACGGGAAGCGATGGCGACCCCGAATGGGACCGATTCGAACTCGTACGCAAGGAACTCGGGAACCTCGGGTTTGCGAATGAAGCGGCAGCGATACAGCAAAAAGCCGAACAGGCGGCTGCTGTATTGTGGAAATCCAGAATAACCACGTTATCATGACCGTCGCAGAAACCATAAAGAAGATCACGCGGGAACATCTCACGAAGAATCATGGGCTTGCTTTGGGGCAATGCCTCACCGCCGTCGGATGGGTTGGCGGTACGGTTCCCGAGATGAAAGAAGAGGACGGGCTCGTGGAGCTTTCGATGGCCGATGTCGCGGGCGGTGGAATCGCCACGGGCGTCGCGCTCGCGGGCCGGCGTCCGATCTATATTGTCCGTTATCAGGGGTTCCAGTGGTACAACGCCGCGACGATCATCAATTATGCCGCCAAATCAAAAGAAATGTGGGGTATTCCATGCCCGGTCTTCGTGCGATCGATTGCCATGGACGGCGGCGTCGGTCCCGTTGCAAGCGGCAGCCATCACAGTATCTACACCCGCATGCCGGGGATTCCCGTGTGCGCGCCGATGACGCCGCTCGAATATCAATCGGTGTGGGATTATTTTATGGCGCACGACGATCCGATCTACGTGAGCGAGCACCGAAAAAGTTTCGCGATTGATTACGAGATGCCGGACGTGATCCATGACAAGGCGGACATCACCCTTTTCCCGATATCGTCAACCAGGTTGAACGCGATCGAAGCCGCAAAGCAGTTGGAGGCAGAAGGCATTATCTGCAATATCGTCCATCTTTTGTGGCTCAAGCCCTTCGTTGTCGATGATCGAATTATGAAAGCCCTTTCGACGTCAAAGTACGGCGGCATCGTGACCGATGGTGATTTTGAAAATGGCGTTGCGAAGACCATCGCGTTCGACATTATGCAAAAGATCCAAAAACCCATGCGCGTGCTCGGGCTTGAAGAGCGGACCGCGGGATTTGCGCCGCACCTCGACAATCTTCCGCCGTCCCCGAAAAAAATCGTTGATTATGTGAAAAAGATCATATCCTCTTTGTAAACTTTCATGGTACGGCGCATACAACGTTCGAAAAAAGACGAAGAAAAAATTTCATCCATCGTGATCGACCCCAAGGCGATCGAGGACGATTTTTTCCATTACCACGGGGTCGTCGTGCACAAGCCGTGGGGTTTCGAATACCTGGTCTTCAAAAATGCATTTGTGGGGGTCTGGGGGCTGATCATTAAACATGGCTTCGAAACGTCGCTTCATTGCCATCCCAACAAAAAAACGACGCTCAGCGTCCTTTCGGGGAAAGCGCTCGTGAGGACCCATCAGGGAGAGTTCGAGGTTGCCGCAGGCGACGCACTGATTTTTGACAAGGGTGTGTTCCACAGCACGCGGGCGATATCGCCGGAAGGGATCGTCGTCCTCGAAACGGAAACGCCGACCAATAAGCGGGACCTGGTCCGGCTTGAAGACGCCTATGGCCGGAAGGCCAAGGGATATGAAGGCGCGGAGGCAAGGATCTTTTTGGGAGACGGGCTGGGGTCGCACCTGCCGCATTTTTCCGGCGACCAGTTATTGTACGGGGTTTCCAGAAAATTAGGGGATTTCGATATGAGCCTCTCGTTTCATAAAGCCGGCGAAAGCCTTAAAAAGATGCTAGAATCACTCCGTGGGGATGGTCTTGTTGCGGTGCTCCAGGGGATCATTTCAAACGTATCAAAAGAGAGCCTTTTCGAGGCAGGAGACATTACCACTCTTGAAACGCTCAAAAATGTGAAGAATCCTATCACCCAAAAAGAAGTCGAACTTTTATTTATTATCAAAAACTAACATGAGAACACTCATCATAACGGGGAAATTCGTGCAGGACAGCGAGTTCATTTATCCTTTCTACCGCATGAAAGAAGGGGGCCACAACGTCATCGTGGCGACCCAGGATGGCAAAGAAACTTTTGGTGTGTGGGGAACCAAGATCCCCGTGGACATTGCGACGGCGGATCTTGACGTGGACGACTATGACCTTCTCATTTTGCCGGGTGGCGCGCGTGCGCTTGAGTATATTCGCCAAGATCAGAACACCTTGAACTTCATCAGCACGTTTTATGCCGCAGGAAAAGTGATCGGGGCGATCTGCCACGGGACCCAGCTTCTTATTTCCGCAAAAGTGCTCAAGGGAAAAAAGGCGAGCGGTTACTACAGCATCAAAGATGACGTCAATAATGCAGGCGGACAATTTGTTGACGCTCCCGCCGTGGTGGATGGGACCATCGTCACGTCGCCCCACTATAAATACCTTGGCGAGTGGATGAAGGCGGTTTTTGAAACGGTTGAGGCCCGGAAACAAAAGTAGATGCATCGAGGGATCATTTTTGATTTCGACGGGGTGCTCGCCATGACCATGGAGGATAATTTTGAGGCATGGAGAAAAACATTAGAGCACTACGGTTACGCCATTGATCGGCACGAATTCATGCTTATGGAGGGAAAAAAATTAAAAGATATCGCAGCTCTTTATAAGGAGCGGTCGAGTGCCGCGCCCAGTGCCGATGAGATCGTTGCCCAAAAGGATGCTTGTTATCTTGCTCACCACTCATTCGCTTTCTACCCGGGCGTGGAGTCCCTGATCGCACGGTTACGCTCTCAAGGAGTTCCTCTGGGCGTAGCGACTGCCGCCACGCGGCCGCGCCTTGACGCATCAGTGCCGAAGGACTTTCTTGCTTTGTTCGATGTTATCGTGAGTGCTGAAACCGGCGGCCGCGGCAAACCGCACCCCGACCCGTATGAAGCCGCTGCGCGCGGGCTGAAATTGTCCCCGCACGAATGTATTGTGGTAGAAAATGCGCCGCTTGGCATCCGGTCCGCGAAGAGCGCGGGAGCATATTGCGTAGCGATAGCTTCAACGTTGCCCGAAAGCGATCTTTCCCTTGCGGACGAAAAAACATCTTCATTCGAAGAGCTTGCCACGATCCCGGCCGTCATCTCATTATTGCAATGAATCCTATCATCCAAAAAGACTGCGAATATATCCTCGATCGTGTTGACCTGTCGCTCCTTAAAAACAAGCGCGTCCTTATTACCGGCGCGAACGGATTCCTTGGGCAACATCTTGTAAGCGCCATCGTTGTTGCGAACCGCACAAAAAAAATAAATTGCAAGGTTACCTGCATAAGTTTGCACGGGCCAAACGCCATCGCACAAGAGTACCTGTCGGATAACAAGATCACCTTTAAAAAGATCGACCTCGCTAAACCTTTTCACATAAGCGGTACATTCGACTACATATTCCATGCGGCGGGATATGGCCAGCCCTCGAAATTTGCGAAGGATCCGCTTGCTACGATTGCCATAAACGTGGACGCTACGCGCAAGCTTCTTGAGCTTGCGGAACATTTGGGAGGGACATTCGTTTTTTTCAGTTCCGGAGAAGTGTACGGCGAGATGCCGCGCGGCATGAGATCATTCAAAGAATCATACGCCGGAAATTCTCCCTTTGACGGTCCGCGCGCCGTGTACGCCGCCTCGAAGCGGCTCGGCGAATCGCTCGCGCTCTCTATTGCCCGCGAGCACGGAATACACGCGAAGATTGTTCGTCTTACCCACGTATACGGTCCGGGAATGCCTGCGGACGACCGGCGCGTGATGAGCGACTTTATCCGCAATGCCCTGCGCGACAAAACAATTCGCTTGCTTGACCGAGGCGTATCCGTAAAAACATACGGGTATAGTGCCGATATCATAGCGATGATTTTCTTTGCGGCGCTTCATGGCAAAGAAGAAGTATATAACATTGGTGGAAGGGACACGATGTCGATCAAAGGGCTTGCGGAGCGGGTCGGGAAGCAGTGTGGCGCGAGCGTAAAGATACCACGGCGAACTTCAAAGGAGGTTTTTGTGGGGAAAGATCTTAGCGTCATGAAGCTTGACCTTTCAAGAATTAAAAGAGAAATGCACGGATTTTCTTTCACGCCATTCAACGTCGGATTGCGGAAGACCATCGCTTGGATGCGGGTCTTGAAAGGGAATTAAGATAGGGTATACTCTAGGTTATGGAATGGAAACTACAGGAAAATGTTTTGGAGAGCGGGGACATTGAGGCGCTGGTTGATTTCATACGCACGGCGAAGCGCTTCACGCAATTCACCAAAGTAAAAGAATTCGAGGAGGCCTGGTCGCGGTGGCAGGGGGTGAAATACAGCGTTTTTGTGAACTCGGGAAGTTCTGCCAATTTGGTGATCATGAACACCATGAAGGAGGTGTATGGTTGGCATGACGGTGACGAAGTGATTGTGGCCGCGGTAACATGGCCGACGAACGTCAATCCCGTCATCCAGTGCGGCCTCAAGCCGGTTTTCGCCGACGTCAACCTAGACGACTTCTCCTTTGATTATGAGGCCCTTGAGTCAAAGATCACCGCGAAGACCCGTGCGATTTTCGTTACTCATCTTCTCGGATTCCCCGCGGACATTTCCCGCATCAAGAAAATTATCGGCGGCCGGGATATCAAGATACTTGAGGACTGTTGCGAGTCGCATGGCGCCGTTACGGGCGGAACGAAGATCGGGAATCTTGGCCTTGCGAGCTCGACCAGTTTTTATTGGGGTCACCACATGACGACCGTAGAGGGTGGGATGGTGTGTACGAACGACTTCGAATTATATAAAAGCTTCCTCCTCAAACGTTCCCACGGCCTCGCACGCGAACTTCCCATCGAGTGTCACGGAGAGTACGCCGTGAAGTATCCGGATATCGACTTCACGTTCCTGTTCTTGACCGACGGGTTCAATCTTCGTAATACAGAATTCAATGCGGTGCTTGGGATCTCGCAGATCAAGTACCTGGATCGTTACATCGCGATACGGAATGAAAATTATAAAAAGTTTTTGGCGATCATCAAGCCGTATGAAAAATATTTGCGGTTGCCGAACAATCCGGGGATCTCGGCGTTCTGCCTGCCGTTTATTTTTAACGATGCCGAACTCAAAAAGAAATTTCAGATACTGTTACGGGGGGCCGGTGTCGAGTCGCGTCCGTTCGTGAGCGGCAACCTGCTCCGACAACCATATCTTGCTTCATACGGAGAAGCCCGTGATTTCAAGAATGCCGAGATGCTGCATGTAAAAGCCTTCTATATCGGCAACAACCAGTTTGTGAATGGTGAACGGCTGGAAGCCCTCGGGAAGCTCCTCGCGGACTTTTTTAATGGTCAGAAGACGTCCGGTTCGTTTCCCTCTTGATGGCAAAAATATAATAGCCCCCATCGTCTTATCATGGCCATAACCAAAGAAGAACTTATTGCGTTCGAGACAGAAATAGCAGACATCTATTGCGCTGGCAAGATTCGTGCCCCTATTCACCTTTCCGATGGCAACGAGGAGCCGCTCATCGAGATATTCCGAAACATTAAAAAGGACGATTGGGTATTTTCAACGTGGCGAAGCCACTATCACGCACTTTTGCACGGGGTTCCCAAAGAACAGGTCAAAGAAGAAATATTGCGAGGGAGCAGCATTACGCTGTGCTTTCCGGAGCATCGCTTTTTCACATCAGCAATTGTCGGCGGCATCGTTCCGATCGCCGTTGGTACAGCGCTCGGCATTCAAAAGAATGGAGAAAAGCGCCACGTCTGGTGCTTTGTGGGCGACATGACCGCCGAAACAGGGATATTTTATGAAAACGTGAAATATGCGGACTTCCATAAGCTCCCGATCACATTTGTCGTAGAGGATAACGGTGAAAGCGTGGGCACGCCGACCGACGTTGTTTGGGGCTATGACCGGGCTGAGCGCGAACCCGACTATTTGGGGTGGGGAAGAAACAATATCCTCTATTATCGCTACAAGAAGAAATGGCCGCATGTCGGTGCCGGCAAGTGGGTGACATTTTAGCCATGAAATATCTTGAGGAAGTACAAAAATCAATGATGTTGCTTGCTGCCCATCCAAAAACGATCTTTGTTGGGCAGAGCGTTGCGTATCCCGGCAATGCCATTTACGCATCATTGAAAGAGGTTTCGGCCGGGAAAAAGATCGAAATGCCAGTTTTTGAGGAAACACAAATGGGAATGTCTATTGGTTTAGCGTTGGAGGGCTACGTCCCGGTGAGTATTTTCCCAAGGTTCAACTTTCTTATTCTTGCGGCAAACCAATTGGTGAATCACTTGGACAAGATCCCGCAGATTTCCCAAAATAAGCTTATGCCGAAGGTAATCATAAAGACCATGGTGGGGAGTGTCCATCCGCTTGACCCTGGCATCCAGCATAAAGGTAATTTTACCGAAGCATTTCGCCATCTTTTTGATTCCATTGTCATTGAAGATCTCACCGAACCGGAGATGATCTTTGCGGCATATAAGAAGGCGCTTGAACGGACCGACGGCAAGTCCACCATACTCATCGAGTATGGGGATTATTATTCCGAAAAGTAGTTGTGCGCATTATAATTTATGCTTAAAGCATCCGACATCATCCGCGAAGACGTTGCCCGTGTGTGCGACCGGTTGGGAAAAGAAAAAATTGGCCGGCTTTCCGGGAAAACAATTGTGGTGAGCGGCGCCAGCGGATTGATCGGCGGCTATTTCGCGGATCTTGCGGCGTACATCAACGATGCACGGCTGACAGAGATGCCGTGCCGGCTGATCGGCATCCAGAAAACGCCCGCAGAAAAAAGCCCGCGCCTTGCGCATCTCCTTGATCGGAAAGATATGAAATTCATTGCAGCCGACGCTTCGCATCCCGTTGCCGAAATAGCGGATGGACCCGTCGATTTTATTATCCACGCCGCCGGTTTTTCCGCCCCAGCGCTTTTTCAGGCCGATCCGCTCGGCACCATTGATATCAATGTGAACGGTATCCGATGGCTTTTGGAACTTGCGAGGAGCAAGAAAAGCGAAAGTATCCTTTATGTAAGCAGTGGCGAGATCTATGGAGATCCGCCGCCCGAATGGCTGCCCACCCCGGAAACATTCCCGGGGAACACGCTTACCTATTCTTCGCGCGCGTGTTACACCGAAGCAAAGCGCCTCAGCGAAACCCTGTGTGCGGTCTATGCGGAACAGTATGGCGTTCCGGCAAAGATCGCTCGCTCATTCATCGTGTATGGGCCGGGAATTTCGATAACCGACCGGCGTGTGATGGCCGACTTTATTCGTTCTGGATTGCAGGGGAAACCAATTTCCATGATGAGCGCCGGGCGCGACACGCGTTCCTATTGCTATATTACGGATGCGATGGTCGCGTTCGTTGACTTGCTTCTCTCAAGTGAGAACGGAAGCCCTTTCAATATTGCGAGCGATCTTGAAGAGGTCAGTATCCACGATCTCGCGACGCTCGTGCACAAGATTTCGGGCATCAAGGAGCCCGTGATTGTCCCCCCGGAAAAAGAAGTGGCGGGATTCATTAAAGATGCGCCAAAGCACATGTGGCCCGATATCACCAAGCTTCGAAAAACGTTTCATTTTGCGCCTGAAGTGAAGATGGAAGAAGGACTACGGAGGACCATTGAATGGAATCGCCGGATGTCCGGCGTTGCCGCGTAGGGCGTGGGGGTGGTATCATGTTCCCATCGCTTACACCCCCATGGCCGAAGACCATCCGATCATTTCCGTCATAAGTCCCTCGTTCAGGAGCGCCCGTTTTTTACGGGCCACCGCCGAAACGATTTTCGGACAATCGTATAAGCAATTTGAGTACATTATTGTTGACGGCGGATCTACGGATGGGACGCTGGATATTTTGAAGGAATACGAAAGAAAGTATCCCAATTTCCATTACATTTCCGAAAAGGATCACGGCGTCCTCGAGGCGCTTCGCAAGGGGTTTGCGATCTCAAAAGGAAAGTACATCATGAACTGCTGCCTCTCCGACGGGTATTTGGATATGGATTGGTTCGCACGGTGCGTCGAGGTGCTCGACCGCGATCCGGAAGTCGGCATTGTGTGGGCCAATAACCGGCGCATGACGGAGGAAGGCGAAGTGTATAGCATGCTCTTTCCGCAATTTGAGCATCGGGACCCTCCGCAGAAGACCGAATATTTCTATTATTGGCTTGTGGCGCACGAAGGATGGCCCGAGAACAACATGTGCGTGCGAAGGCATGTTTTTGACGCGTGCATGCCGCTGTTCGAGAAAGATCCGGCGAAGCGCGGCCCGGTTTCCGATCAGTGGAATGATTTCACCTATAATTCCAACGCACAGGGATATCTGCCGTATTTCATTCGTACGTTCGCCGGGTATGGAAGGGTTCATGGTGGCCAGCTGAGCGAGGTTCAGGGGCGTTCGGGCGAAGGGGAGGCGATCTACGCGAACTATCTTGGGAAGGTCGAGCATTATCGAAAAGACGTGCTTTCGGGCAAGGTTGAGCACCGCTGGCGGGATGGCGAAGGAAACATTTTGCCGTACGTATTCTCCCGGAAAAAATTCCTTAGAGACCATGCGCTTTCTCCGGTCGGATTTTTCCGAACGGTCCTTCGAGGGATCGCATCTGTCGTGAGGATGCCTGCGCGACGTCTTCTCCGCAGTGAAAGCACGCCGGAGTTCTTGAAGAGGATTATCGTCCGGTCCAAAGCATTTTTCCGAAGCCGATCGTAACTATGAAAATTGCCCTTAAGAACCCCGCGCTCTATGTCGTCGTCGATTTCGGGGTAGCGGGGGAGCGCTCGCGCGAAAATAATATATTCGACCGGAAGCGTGCCGAAACGGATGACAAAAATTTCCCCGGCGTGCTTGTGCCTGTCGCGCTGTATGAAGAGGGAATACGGCAGGGCATCCAGCTGTTGACTCCGGATGTCTACTTTGCCATGGACCCGCGGCCCCACAATGTGATTTTCGTGCGCAACACGGTCGCGAGCGGTGGATTTTCCGACCGGTTGCTCGCCGCGGGCGTCCGTCAAGCGGTCATTCTCGCATACGAAAATCCCCTCTATATGTGCCAGTATTTTTATCATCTCGAAAAAAACACCAAAAACGCCGACCATGTTTTTGTGCCGAAGGGTGCCATGCTTCGCGTGAGTAAACAAGCAAAGACGCACCACTGGATCTCGCCCATGCCGTACGACAGCGATCGGGTGGTGCCGGGCGGATGGAGCGAGCGGAAATTCCTCACGATGATCAATGCCAATGCCCGTATCCAATTTCTCCGGCGCTGGTACGTGCATTTTTGGAATGCGATCAGGCCGTTCCCGTCACTTGTTGATCGCGAGCTTTACGTTGACCGGCTTGAAGCGATCAAATTTTTTGCGGAGCGTGGTGCGGATTTCGACCTCTATGGCCGCGGGTGGGACCGGCCGGTGCGATACACGCGGCAATACGACGCCGCCATCCAAAAGACAAGCCGTGGGGAAATTGCCGACAAGCTTGCGGCCCTCCGGCAATACCGTTTTTGCCTCGTCTTTGAAAACTGTATTTTCGACGGATGGGTTACGGAAAAGGTCATTGATGCTTTCGTCGCCGGCTGCATTCCGGTGTATTGGGGGGCGCCGGACATCACGGATTATGTGGCGGAGAATTGCTTTATTGACATCCGAAAATTCAAAAATTTCAGCGAACTTAACGTTTTTTTGAACAATATCGACGAGAAAGCCTATAATCAATACATCAAAAATATCGAGGCATTTTTCGCTTCGGAGAAATGCCGTCGGTGGTGGAGCAAAGAAAAATTTGCGAAAGAGATGGTCGAGATTTTCAAAACCTACATTCAATGACATGGTCCCGAAATTGAGAATTTTTGCGGGAGGCGTGCGCCTGTACCGAAATTGGCCGACATGGCTTGCGTATAAACTGCACCGGTCCCGCGGCGCGCATGAGGAAATCATGGTCCTGCGAAACGGCATCCGATTTGCGACGCGGTTCGAGCGGAACGAGCCGGGGACGATTGATGACATCTTCATCCGGGGGGACTATGACGCTTATAAGGCGGCAGTCCCAGTAAACGGTACCGTGATCGACATTGGCGCGAACATTGGCGCGTTTTCAGTCGCGGTCGCGGTTGGCGTTCCGGGCGTCCGGGTTTTCAGTTACGAACCGGCGCCCGATACCTTCATGATGCTCCAGAAAAATATCGCACTGAATCATCTGGGCGACCGGGCCAAAGCTTTTAACGTCGCCGTCGCGGGTGAAAACGGCGAGCGGGTGCTTTCCGAAGATCCCTCAAACAGCGGCCTCGCGAGCTTGGTTTTCGGAAGGGACAACGGAACCATAAAATCAGGCCTGGTTTCCCACACGGTGAAAACGACGACACTCGCGGATATTTTTCATGAAAATAACATTAACCGGTGCGATTTTTTGAAAATGGATTGCGAGGGCGCCGAATTTGAGATTATAGAAAAGACCCCGGATGCCGTGATCGCGAAGATTGGCGCAATCGGCATGGAATACCATGGCGACCCGTCACCGATCGAGCGGCGGCTGCAGAACCTCGGTTTCGCGGTTTCGTGCCGTCCGGCCGGACCGGCAGTTGGCATCCTCTCCGCCAGTCAAGGTTATAGTAAGATAGAGAAGCAATGAAAGCGCCTGTAGATTTTTCCAAAAAAAAATTTCTTGTGACCGGTGCCGGCGGATTTTTGGGCGCCCATATCGTGGACGCGCTCGTGAAGCGCGGTGTGCCGCAGGACTGGATCGTAGCGCCCCGGTCTTCGGAGTGCGACCTGCGGATAAAGGAGAATTGCGAAGCGATCGTGAAGGGCGTTGATTGCGTGATCCACGCCGCTGGCGTGACGGGCAACCTGGAATTCCACAAGCAGCATCCGGCGACGATATTCCACGATAACCTTGCGATGGGCTTCAATCTCATGGACGCCGCATATCGGGCAGGCGTCCAAAAATTTATCACCATCGGGAGCGCCACGGAATATCCGGAACATACGCCATTGCCGCTCAACGAAGACGACCTATGGAACGGTGCGATGGAAAAAATACATGAACCGTATTCCATAGCCAAGAAAGTGTTGCTATGCCAGGCGGAGGCGTACCACAAGGAGTATGGATTCCATTCTTTTCAAGTGCTCATGACCAATATGTACGGTCCGGGAGAGAAGACCGACGGCGGCCCGATTCCTTCCTTGATTAAGCGCATTGCGGATGCAAAGAATGCAAACGCAGAAACGCTGACTGTCTGGGGGACAGGCAAGCAAACCCGGGATTTTCTCTATGTTGGCGATGCCGCGGAGGGGATCGTGAGCGCCCTCGCGCGCTATGAAAAAGCAGATCCGGTGAACCTCGGCTCGGGCCATGAAACATCCATCGAGGACCTCGCAAAGCTCATTGCTAAGCTCATGCGTTTTGAGGGCTCAATCGTATTCGATACGACGAAACCCGATGGCCAGGCGCGGCGGGTGATGGACATTTCCCGAGCGAAGCGAGAGTTCGGGTTCAAGCCGACGACCTCGCTTGAGGAGGGGTTGATCAAGACGATCGCGTTTCATGTTCCGTTATCCACAATCGTTATCCCCTAAGGTGCTACACTGAAAGCATGAACCATGGTTGGGTTCGAAGGTTTTTTCTTTTTGCCGCCGGCTTTCTTTTAGCTGGCGTTTTTGTTTCCATCCATCCTACCCATGCCGCTTATGAAATCCTCAATGGCTCCGTTGTCGGTCTGTACCATTTGGAAGACGTATCAGATTCTTCTGGTAATGGATACAACCTCACCAATGTCGGATCAGTCGCTTTTTCAACGGCTCTATTGAGCAACGGTGCCGACATCGGAAGCAACCAGTGGCTGACCTATCCCTCGAATATGGGCTGGGCGAGCACGAATGATTCTTTCAGCGTCGCCTTTTGGTTCAAGCAGAACGCGGAAATCACCTCAAGTGAGGAGACCCTCTTCCATCTCGACAGCTCTGCTGCCGGCGATTACAACTATATCGGTTACCAATACAACGGTGGAAATCGAAGGTTTTATTATGGCTACAATAGCGGATATGAGGCCGATTACATCAGCCTCGGCACCGGATGGCATTTCTTCGTCTACACCCGCGATGGTTCGGGAGATCGCAATCTTTATCTGGACGGCCAAAGTGTCGCGAGCAACACCACGAATTTGGTTTACAACCCAGGCGACAACCAGTTCTCCATCGGCTCCTACGTCAACAACAGTACCAATGGCACGACGAATGGCGTTTTCGACGAAACGGTCTTTTTCAACACGGTCATCTCGACATCAACCATCAGCGCTCTATATAACGGGGGAAGCGGAAATCAGGTTTGCGTGACGAGCGGTTGCGGGACAGGCATAACGATTCCCAGTATTTTGTCAGGCAGCCTTAAGCAATTTAAATCTGATGGCATAACCCAGATAGGCGAGGGAAGTTCAACGAACGAATCTACAGTGTTTTTGGCTGGAACGCTCGAATCGGCTTCAAGCAGCGACTGGCTGCAATTGCAAGTTGAGATCTCGACCGGGACTTTTTCCAATATCCCAACCGCCACAAGCAGTGTGGTTCAATCTGGCAATATCGCGACTGCGACGGTCGTTAACTTACTCAATGGCTCATATGTATGGCAGGCGAAAGTGCTTGACACTACAAACGCAGTCAGTTCTTCGTGGCAACGAGGTGGATCAGCCACACCAGACTTCGTTGTCGCAGTGCCTACATCCACAGCCGCCCAATTTGCCATATCCGATGGCTCCGTCGTCGGTCTGTATCATCTGGAAAATACCATCGACTCTTCGGGCTACACGCGCAATCTTACGAATGTCGGGTCGACCCATTTTGCGTATTCCTTATTGAACGACGGCGCCGATATCGGCAGCAACCAGTGGCTGACGTATCTCTCGAACATGGGCTGGACGAGCACGAGCGATTCCTTCAGCGTTGCCTTCTGGTTCAAGCAGAACGCCGAAATCACCTCATCAGAAGAAACCCTCTTCCATCTTGATAGTACTGCCGCCAAAGATTACAACTATGTTGGTTACCAATACAATAACGGAAATCGAAGGTTGTATTATGGCTACAATAGCGGATATGCGGCCGATTACACCAATCTAGGCATCGGATGGCACTTCATTGTCTACACCCGTGACGGGTCGGGAAGCCGAAATTTGTATCTTGATGGTGCGAACGTTGCGAACAATACGACGGGTGCAACGTATGATCCCGGCGACAACCAGTTCTCCATCGGCTCCTACGTCAACAATAGTAGTAACGGCACGACGAATGGCGTTTTCGACGAAACCGTGGTTCTGAATCGGGTAATGACCTCGGACGAAATCAGCGGCTTATACAACGGTGGGCACGGCGCCGAGGTGTGTCTTGTTGCGGGGTGCGCCACGACGAACCTAACCCTTTCGTCACTTAATCAATACAAATCTGATGCGACGACAACCATTGCGGAGAGTGTCGCAACAACTGAATCAACGGTCGTTTTCGGGGCAACGCTTAATTCAAGTGCCACAAGTACGGAGCAGCTTCAAGTGGAAGTCGAGCCGGCAGGTACCTCTTTTACTGGCATCCCAAATGCAACTAGCACTTTTGTGTTACCAGGAAGCAGTGTGACAGTGCGGTACGGTGATGAAGATTCCACCTATGGACTTTCTCCAGAAAGTTCGTCAGACGGCAGTTACCACTGGCAGGCAAGAGTGATGGATTCTCATGGCGTAACATCAACGTGGCAGATGTTTGGGTCGACCGCAAGTTCTACCGATTTCGTCATCAATACTGTGCCGCTGTATACGCAAATTGGCTCTCCTTATCCATCATTTGCCTCTACGAGCGTTATGAATGGTGGTTGGGCAGGAGATACATATGATGACGGCACGGCGTATTGTGGGGGTGGTAATACTATAGGATATTGCGGATGTGTAATCACATCTGTCGCAATGGATTTAAGATATTTTGGCATAACAGCGGATACGTTGGGTAATAATGTGGATCCTAGGGGTCTAAACATATGGTTGACGAATCACGGAGGGTATAGCCCTTCGGGTGATTTAAACTGGAGCACGATTGTGAATTATGCTTCATCGACAAATGGTGGTGCAATTGCTTATGATCCTAACTCGGGCCAGGGGTACGGTTCCACGCTCAGCGCGATGCGTCCCTATCTTGACCCGCTCTTAGCTTCCAGTACCCCCGTCCCCGTGATCCTGACGGAAAATCAAAATGGCCACTATGTGATTGCGACTGGCATTGCTGATAATAATGGCACTTCAACATATACTCTGAGAGATGCTGCTTGGTATCTGACTCAGTACCTGAATCAATCCACTTCTACGGATAAAAGCAACACGGTTTATGGATATAGCAATTTGGCAGACGGTGTGCATATCTACTACGATCCTCCCCAAGTTCCTCTCTGGAGTGAATACCATACGGATCTCCCTAATACGCTCATGCTCGTCGATTCTCAGGGGAGGCGTACAGGAAAGGATCCTGCGAGTGGCATAGTTTATCATGAAATTCCAGATACCTCGTATGGAGAAGATGGGATTAGTTTGACAAATCGGGATAGCGAGCTTTTTATCTCCGACCTCCCTGATGGAGAATATACAATTTATGTTTTTGGTGGTAGTACGGGACCATACTGGTTCGAGGCCATTAATTCTGGTGGCCTATCGCAAGTTTTGCGAGGCAACATTCAATCTGGCTCGATGGTCGCCTATGTCCAGAATTACAACTCAACAAACCTCGCAAGCTCAACATTCTCACTTCAGGGGACAGCCTCATCTACAGCCAGTATTACTGCCATGGTTGCGCACAATCTACCACCTCCACCACTGCCCACCCCGATAATTAAAGCGCCTCCGCCCATATTGGATACTCGAACTCCCACCGCGACCGCATCATCATCTGCGTTAGGAACACCCCTCAACTTCACAATAAATTCATCAGCAACCTCCTCATCAAAACAATGAACAAAAAACAGTCTCTTGTCCTTGGGATAGCGGCAGTGATCATCGTCTTTATTGTTGTTTATGTGATAGTGTTTGTTCGTGGAGGCGATATGCCCGCTAATAGTGGTGGGATTGCCACAAGCACTCAGGTCGCAAACTCCACTTCGACCCCAATTGCTTCCTGCAGTTCTGACACTAGCGAGTTGGCGAATGTGCCGCCATTGCCTTCTAACATGCAATGGACGATCGCCACATCGTCCGGTGCAACCTATTCTGCAAATTGGGAGGTGGCGACATCATCGAATGACGCGAACGCTATTATATTCCGCGATGCCTTAAATGATAATATGTCTTTGCAGGGCAAAGCTTGGACGGCTACTTCGAATTGGGATAAACCCTATCAAGAAACTGCAACCTATCTCCAAGTCCTTGAAGGATACGGGTGGTCGCCCCAAATTAATTTAGGAGGTGGAGTGCTCACCGGTGTGGACGCTTCGGGCTTTAGCGGGGGAGAGAACGGAGTTATAAAAATTCAAAACGGATATTTCAGAGCTATCGTCGCTGAATATTTAAGAAAAGGGGTAATGAATATTTTTGTTAGCGACATCGCTCCTATATCTCAGATTTTCCCAGGATATAAATGGGATTGCGGTCCTTCGGCCGCTCCCGCGTGGGGCGAGTATCATGTGAATGCACCTAACGGATTACTACTCGTCGATCCTCAAGGGAGACGAACTGGATACGATCCGAATACTAACGTCGCGTATCACGAAATCCCGAATACAGAATTCTCGGGAGGTCAAGGATCAAATCAAATTATCATATCAAGCATCCCTAATGGGGGATATTATCTCTATGTTCTCGGTCATCAAGTCCCGGGATATTTCTTAGATATCTGGACCAACTATGCCGTCTCACAAAGATTCAGAGGCGATATCTCATCTGGATCGGCGATTATTTATCTGCAGAATTATGATGCGGCGAACCTTGTAAGTTCGACATTCTCGCTTGAAGGGATATCGTCGTCAACGGCGAGTGTTACCTCAGCGCCGCCGAACAACCTGCCGCCTCCGTCAGTGCCTTGAGTGAGTGAGTAAATAAGAATTTTTTATTGTTCCTAGCGGCGAGGTAGTAGTGGTTGAGTCTCCTACAAAGAATTGCGCGATGCCAAGCCCATTGCCCGCTAGAGATTTATGCGTTGAAAAACTCCCTCCACCGCCCTATAATGAACGGACATATCCATGGACCTTATCTCCTCGCGAACGACCTGCCGCGTGTGCGGACATGCCTTGACCTCCATCTTTTCATTGGGATCGTTGTGCGTCTCTAACTTCGTGGACGGTGCCGGTGACGAAGAAAATACACAGAAGTTTCCCTTGGAACTCACGCTTTGCAATGCCGCAGACGGCGGCTGCGGGCTCGTGCAACTGAAAGACAGCGTTTCCCATGAGGCGATGTACCGCAACTATTGGTATCGCTCCGGCATCAACCGCACGATGGTGAATGAGCTTACGAGCATCGCGAACACGATGGAGGCGATGGTTCCCTTGAAGAGCGGGGATAGCGTGCTTGATATCGGCGCCAACGATGGCACGCTGCTCCGTGCCTATCGGGCGCAAGGGATAAGTCGTATCGGCTATGAGCCGGCAAAAAATCTTGGGAAATATAATGTGCAGGGGACCACGAAGATCATTCCGGATTTCTTCAGCGCCGCATCGTGGAAAAAAGAATTCGTGGATGCGAGGGCGAAGATCGTGACCGCCATCGCAATGTTCTATGACCTTGAAGATCCGAACGCGTTCGTTGGCGATGTTGCCGCGATCCTCGATCCGGAAGGGGTGTTTGTGATCCAGCAGAGCTATCTTCCCCTGATGCTCTCGACGAATGAGATCGGGAACATCTGCCATGAGCACCTTGAATATTATTCGCTCCTTTCTATGGAAAATCTTCTCACGCGGCATGGGCTTGAGGTTTTTGACGTGACGGTGAACGACATTAATGGCGGAAGCTTCCGGACGTATATTCGCCACAAGGGGGCGGGAGCTTCTCTCGCCGTCGTGCCGGATGCCGAGGGGCGGCTTCAGGCGATGCGTTTATCGGAGACGAAGCTTGGTTTGAGCACTGTCGAGCCATACAAAGCTTTCGTTTCGCGGGTGAACGGCATCCGCGATGCATTGGCGGCGTTCTTGAAGGCAGAGAAAGCGAAAGGGAAAACAATATATGGATACGGGGCGTCAACGAAAGGGAATACCTTATTGCAGTATTTCGGCCTGGGGCCGGATCTTGTGACGGCGATCGCCGACCGCAATCCGGATAAATGGGGGAAGAAAACCGTGGCCACATTGATCCCGGTTATTTCAGAGGAGCAAGCCCGCAAGGACAAGCCGGACTATTTTCTGGTTTTGCCGTGGCATTTTTTTGCGGAGTTTAAAGAACGGGAAACGGAATATCTGAAAGGCGGCGGCAAATTCATTCTTCCGATGCCTGAATTCCGCATCGTAGGCGCCGAATAGCCATGGAATACGCCATCGAACGCATTAAATTCGTCTATAGAACGCGTGGGCTCGGCGGGATCGCACTTGCACTGTGGCGGAGAGTGGTCTTCGTATTTTATTTCTATCCCTACAATATCGTTCGGTATGCTATAGCAAAAGAATTTCGTCAGCCGCATTATCCATCTTTTGAATTTCAGGGAAGCCGCTACGACTATTTCTACAACACTTATAATTTCACGTGGGACAATGAGCGCATCATCGAGGTGCCGATCATATGGCGCATGGTGCAGGAAGCGCAAGCCGCAGGGAAGAAGGTGCTTGAGGTTGGCAACGTGCTTTCGCATTATTATCCGATCACGCACGATGTGCTCGATAAATATGAGCGCGGTCCGCGGATTGTGAATGAGGACGTGCTGACGTTCCGATCCGAAAAACACTATGACCTTGTTGTGAGCATCTCGACGATGGAGCATGTCGGATGGGAGCCCCCGGACAAGCCGGATCCAGAAAAGCTTCCGGCGTCGATCGCGAATCTCAAGAAATTGCTCGCCCCTCGTGGGGAAGTGGTGATCACGATGCCTTTGGGATATAACCACGACATGGACGCCAAGCTTTTTGCGGGCACCATGCCGTTCGACAAGGAATATTTTTTGAAGCGGGTTGATGGCCGCAATCAATGGATGGAGATAGGAAAGGATGCCGCCCGCGGGTCTCGCTACGGACATCCGTTCAACGCCGCGAACGGCCTTGTCATCGGCATCGTCCGCCAGGCATCATGAAGATCGCCTTCATCCATTTGAATCTTTCGACCGAAAGCGGCGACCCGCGGATGTTTTATACGCTCGTTCAGGAGGTCAAAGCATTGGGGCACCACGTGGTCGTGTATACGGCCCAGTTCAACCCGAATGCCTTTCCGAAGCTGCATGCCGGCTTGGAAATACGGGCGCTCGCATCATCTTCGGTGCGGACGGACGCGGATGCCCCGCGCGGCGCCGTAAAGAAAGTGATGGAGCGACTACAGTACGATCGGGAAGCCGCGCGGGCGGTTGAAAAGATCGGAGGGATGCTCGACAAGGATTTTGACGCACTGGTTTTTCAGAATGACCCTTCGTACCGGATCGGCGTGGCGTATAAAAAAGTGAATCCGGCGGCGAAGTGTATTTGGGTCATGAACAATGCGCCATTCTATCATTCCGCGAAGCCGGATTTCGTCATCAATGCGCTCAGCTGGTGCGTCGCCCGGTTCGCAAAGATCAGGTTGCGGCCGTTCATGACTGGCATTGATCTTGTGGTGGTGCACGACAACGAGCGTGGGGCAATGATTCGCCCGTTCGGAGTACCCGTCGTTATCTTGCGCATACCCGTTGATTTCAAACATTTCTTTGCTCCCGTGAAGCGTCGCACGCCGGGCGATAAAAAAATAATGCTTCTTGGTGTGGGGACATTGAGTCCTGCGCGCCGCTTCGAGGACATCATTTCCGCCGTGGCGCATCTTTGCGCTGCGGGATATGATGCGCGCGCAACGCTCGTGTGCAAGGATTTTTGGAACGCCGCGGGATATCGTGAGGTGGTTATCGGGCTCGCAAAAAAACTCAACATTGAATCAAGAGTCAGTTTTATGTTTGATGGTGCGACCGAAGAAGAACTGCGCGCGGCGCTCGCGGCCGCAGACGTATTCGTCTTTGCGAGCGTCATTAATATCTGGAACATGTCATCGTTCGAGGCGATGGCAGCTGGTCTCCCTTTGGTTGTGTCGAGCGCTACCAGTTTGCCGGAGGTCCTTAAAGACGGGACGACCGCATTGTTCTTTAAGCCCGGGGACGCCGAGGATATTGCGGAGAAAGTCGTGGCATTGGTCCGCGATCCGGAACGCTGTTACGCTATCGCCGCTGCGGGGCAAAAATTTGTGGGAGAACATTTGAGCTGGGACGCGTACGCAAAAGAATTCATATCACACCTATCATCATGAAGATCTTTTATTGCGGCATGGAATATGACCATTATGACGTGCGGCGCGGCTGGAGTTTTGAGCACACGAATTTCTACATGAGTTTTGCCAAGTATCCTGGCGCCACGGTGCGATATTTCAAATACGACCGGATCCTTGAGATCGGGAGACGCGCGTGGAATGAGGAACTTCTGGCGGCCGTGAAAGCCGAAAAACCCGACCTTGTGTTTTTCTTTATGTATTCCGACGAACTCGACAAGAGCGTGCTAGAGGAACTCAAAAAATATACGACGACGGCTGCTTGGTTCGCTGACGATAACTGGCGGTTCTACAACTACACGAAGTTTTGGGCGAAGTATTTCACATGGGGAATAACGACGTTTTCCTATATGCCGGAACTATACCGCCGTGCCGGCCAGCCGAACGTTATTCGATCCCAATGGGCAGCAAACATTTCGCTCTACGCGCCGCGAAAGCAGCACGAGCTAAAGGAAGTTCCGGCCGTTTCGTTCGTCGGCGGATGGACCAAGCCGCGCGAGCGGATGGTGGATGTCTTGCGTGCCCGCGGTATGGACGTCGCTGTTTTTGGAGGCGGATGGAAAGATGGGCAAAGGGTTTCTGAAGAGGTGATGCTCGAGATATTCTCTTTGAGTAAGATAAATCTTGGCCTCAATCCGCCGCCCGGCCGCTTTGGCAAAGTATCGCTCGCGCGGTTATTCCTGCAGATGTCTATGAATAAAGTTTCGCTCGCCCCGCACATCATCGCCAACGTGCAATCATGGATGCACATGACTGTTTCGCAGATCAAGGGGCGTCATTTTCAGGTTCCTGCCTGCGGCGGTTTCACGATCACCTCGACGGCCGACGACCTCGGTAATTACTATGTGCCGGATAAGGAGATCGTATTCTACAAAGACGTTGATGAGATGGTAGAGAAGGTGAGCTATTATCTTGCGCACGATGCCGAACGCGAGGCGATTGCGCGCGCGGGCTATGAGCGGACGCTCCGCGACCACACGTATGAAAATCGTTTCAGAGAGATATTTAAGGCAATAGGGCTACCATAAGCGTATATGCCCAAGGTTTCCATCCTCGTCAATTCCTATAATGAAGACCGCTACATCGGTGCGGCGTTGGATTCGGCGGTCGCGCAGACATACAAAGACGTCGAGATCATCGTCTTGGATGACCAATCAACCGACCGGACCGCGGAAATCGTAAAGAGCTATGCCGCTCGCGACCCACGCGTGAAATACCTGCGGTCGGAGAGGCGGCTTGGTCTCACCGATGGCCGGAACGCCTTGCTTGCTGCGGCGACAGGGGACTATCTCACCTATCTCGACGCTGATGATATGTACTTGCCGATGAAGGTGGAAGAAGAGGTGAATTTTTTGGAAGCGCATCGCGATTATGCGGCGGTATATTGCAACCTTGGATATTTCTATGATGACGCGCCGGAAAAGATCTACCGCCACATCCATCATTTTTATTCAGGAGATGAAGTTTTCCCCCACTTGCTTGAAAAAATGTTCATCACGAATACGGCGTTTATGTTCCGCCGCGAAGTTTACGAGAAACTTGGTCCATATCGCAAAGACCTGGGGCTCGTGGAAGATTGGGAATATTTTTTGCGCATGACATATGCGGGCAATCGCATCGCGTACATAGATAAGGACCTTGTCCGGTTCCGCCTGCGCTGGGACAGTCACACCAATTTTGCGAAACTCGCGCTCATCAAGGAATCTGCGGTAAATATCTTTGTGGATTTGCGGAGTCGCATGCGGGAAGAAGACCGAAAGAAATATAACATTGATTTTCATATCGCCAAGCAGAAGGAAATTTGGCTCATCACGCTTTTTTCAATCGGGAAGAAAAATGAAGCAATGAAGGTTTACGGCGATATCAAGCAATACGTCCGGCCCGCAAAAAAGGCCGTCATTCTTGGGCTTGCCGCCTTGCCGTCGCCGGTTGCCCGATTTCTCGTTCTGAAGGCATGGAATATGCGAAAGAAGAACCTTTTTTCGCCCATTTAATATTCTCTTAATGTGCGGCTTGCTATGGTGGACGCATGTCCACTATTTTTTATGATGGTTTTGTCGGGAGAGGATTGTTGAACGGCCGCGCGACCGTCGCATGCGCCACCGCCGTTTTTGCCGCGAGCGTGATGTTGTGCTGCGCGCCCATCCCACCTGCCCATGCCGATGTCCTCTATTCCCAGACTGTTCATGGCGGCACGCGCACGTATGGCCCGGGGACAAATGAGAGCGATAGCTTTCCCGTTGGGCCTCCGCCGGGAGGAGCGTATTACCCCGACCTCTACGCCACACTCCATCTTGTGAACTTTGCCGGGAACGCATCGGCACACCAGATCACGTATTATGCGAGCTACTGGCGCGATTTCATCAACGACACGGTGACCGACGGCTGCTGGTATGTCGGCACGACCAGTTCTTCGTGTGTTGACCCCGCAATGGTCCCGGCCGCGCAAGATCTTACGATCGTCGCCCATTTCTCAAACGCCTATGCCCAGCAGGGTTTCGCTTGGGGCTACACGATAACTGCTCCCTACACGCTCTGGACCGATGGCAATGGCGGAACCTCATGGACATGCATTGCAACGACGCTTGCGGAAGCGCAGGCCTGTCCCATCCCGTCGATGCTCACGGCACAAAACCAATACCGTGCAGATGGGGCGACTCCTATTGCGGAAGGCGGTTTGATAACCGAAAGAGCGGTTACCCTTTCAGGAATTCTTAAGGGATCCCCCGGCGATACCATGCGGATGGAAGTCGAAGTGCAACCCTTAGAGACCGCGCTCACTGGAAACGCGACCGCCATGAGTTCCTCGACGCTTTCCGACGCCACGGCAACGATTGCGATCGCGAATCTTGCCGACGGTGATTATCACTGGGCCGCTCGCGCGGTGGACCTTTCAGCGAACACGTCCACCCCGTGGACTGAATTCGGCACGAGCGGCAATGCTGATTTTTCAATAAAAACCAATCCTGGATTTTTTCTGCAGACCGGCGATTCGGCGACATCGCAGGGCAGTTGGTATGACGACAACTGGTACCAGCTTGGCCGCGGCTTTGCGGGAACGATCACGTCGCTTGCGCTCGAGGGCATGGTGGACAGCGCCGATCACGGCTCCTCGCATGTCTGGCTCAAGGAATTCAGCGATTCGAATTATACGCAACTTGTAAATACCTATACCATCTCTGATAACGCCCCGTTCGCTGCCGATGGTTTTAAAAAGACAACTTTTTCCGGCCTGAATATCCCGCTTGATCCGAGCCACTATTACCGTCTTGACACGTATCAGGATTACCAAAACCGCAGCGTGATCTTGAAGGGGACGCCCGGGATCGGCACGGCGATGGCGGACACCTTCGTGTACGGCACGGGCCGCGTGGAAGGCCGCTATGCTTTTTATCCGTATATCGTGGCGAACGGAAATTTTGACGAGCCGATCGTGATCGTGCCGGGCGTGATGGGATCACGGCTCGTCGGCACTTCGGGCGGCCCGAATGCCGGGCATGAGGTCTGGCCCGACGTGACCGACATGGCAAATTCGGGAAGCGATGATTATCTGGATGCGCTCAAACTTGCGCCGGATGGCACGCAGATTCCCGGCAATGAAATGGCGGCAAGCGATATCATCCGCGAGGCGACGGGGACGTATAACCGTTTATTCATCCCGATCCCGCTCGACACAACGGTGTATGGGAATCTCATAACAACATTCACCGATGCTGGCTACGTTGAGGGCCAGGATCTTTTTGTGGCACCGTACGATTGGCGACTTTCCGTCGCAAGCTCCGCAGCTGCCGTCGGCACAGTCGTCCAGAATGCCGTCGCCCACTCGCCGAACGGAAAGATAACGATTATTGCGCACAGCATGGGTGGGCTTGCAGTGAAGGATTATCTTGCCAGCGTAGCGGGCGCGGCGTCGGACGCGTCGTTTGTTGACAAGCTTATCTTCGCCGGTGCGCCGCAGCTCGGGGCGCCGTATATCTTCAAAGCGTTGCAATACGGCGACGACCTCGGGTTTACCTTCGGGCCGTTCAGTATCCTCAATTCGTCCGAAGTGAAGTCGATCGCGCAGAACATGCCGGGCGTGTACGATCTCCTGCCGTCGCGTCGGTATGAGGATGTTGATGGCGGCTATGTTTTGAAAGACGGCGTTGACGATGCAGGAAATGTGACGACGCAGGCGTTAAGTTTTAATGAGACGGACCAGTTCTTAACGGCCGATCCTACTGACTCCCGCAATGCAGGCCTGCTCGCGGCCGCGGATGCGTTCCATGCATCGCAGGATGGCGTTTCGGTGAATACGACCGCCAACGCACCGCGCGTGTACAATATCGTCGGCTGCCAGGATCCGACGCCCGCGCAATATGTTTTGCACGATGACGGTTCGATAGACATCAATCGCACGAACGGCGACGGCAGCGTGCCGGTGGATTCGGCGATGAATCTTGCGAACGGCTACGAGAATTATTTTGTTTTGAATTCCGAAAACGGCGTAGACCATGAGGGCCTCATCCGCGATTCGCAGCCGCTCGCGCTCATGCGGGCGATTGCGCAGGAAACAACATCGTCGCTCGCGCTTGAACCGCTCGGCATTTCCACCGACACCGAGGATTGCCTGCTCGGCCGCGGTGACCCGCGACCTGCGATGGTCGAAATAAGCGTGTCTGGATCGAGTACGGTTGACATCTATGACAGTGCGGGTAACAGCGGGACCGGCATTCCCGGCAGTTCCTATGACACAATCGGCGGCAATACCTTCGTCACCGTGCCGGCCTCGAGCACGGTCAAAATAACCATCAAGCAGGCGTCATCCTCAACGTCGTCCGTGAAGACAAAAGTGAAAGTGAAAAAGTACGACACCAGCGCGCATGTCACAACGACCACGTCGTATGCCGATGTGCCGCTCGCAACGGCCTTATCAACCGCGACGCTCGTCATTGCGGCACAAACACAGACGTCAACCACAGCCACAACAACACCAGACCCCGTCCTCACGGTCGATGAGGACGGCACGGGAGTAACGAGTACAGTCGTCGAACCGGACGGCGCTGACACCGCAAACATCACACCGCCGGCGCACATCCCGCTCTCGTGCGCGCAACATTAAATTTGTTATGATAAAAATATGAATAAGACACTATTGTGGGCGATTATCATTCTTGCGATCATCATCGCCGTCGTCGCAGCAACCCGAATATCTCCGCCGTTTGCGTTCCACTTTGGCACGCTCTAGAATTGCACTATGGCAAAGAAAATTCTGGTGACCGGTATTGCGGGCTTCATCGGCAGCAATCTTGCCGACCGGCTCGTTGCGGCCGGTTACGACGTGGTCGGCATTGACGACCTGTCGTTCGGCATCCAGGAGCAGGTTCCGAGCACCGTGGAATTTCACAAGCTCGATGTCCGTTCCAAGGATATTTATCCGGCCTTTGAAGGCGTTGACGTCGCCTTCCATTTGGCGGCGAAAAATTCCTTGCCGGACTGTCAGCGCGATCCGGTGGCGACCATGGAGATCAATGTGGGCGGCACGGCAAATGTTTTTGAAGCGGCGAGGCGAGCGGGTGTGAAGAAAGTTGTGTATGCGCAATCCTCGGCCGTCGAGGAAGGGGACAAACGCCTCAAGGGATTTTACGCGATTAGCAAGATGGCGGATGCGTGGGTTGATGAGGGATATAAAGACGCCTTCGGTCTTGTGACCGTGGCACCGCGCTATTTCAATGTGTACGGTCCGCGCCAGGATTACCGCCGCAACCCGCCGCCGATCATGACCAAATTCATCGTGAAGATGTTGAAGGGCGAATCGCCGTGGCTTTTCGAAGATGACGACAAAAATACCCGCGACTTCATTTACGTTGACGACATCAATGATTTCCACTTGATGGCGATTGACGATGATCGGGTGAATAACAAAATGTTCCGCCTTGGCACGGGAAAGAGCACGTCCATGAAAGAGGTTTTTGAAACGATCAAAAAGGTGATGGGTTCGCCCATCGCGCCGGTCATAAAACCGCGCCCCGATGATCCGGACTTCAAATCAGCCGAAACGCTGGCCGACATCGCGGATACCGTGGCGCTCGGTTGGAAGCCCAAGACCTCATTGGAAGAGGGCCTGCGCGCCATGGTGGAGTATTTGAAGGCCGAAATGGCCAAGGGAAATATCAAGTAAGGCGCGCCGGATTGCGTCTGGACAAAACGCCCGCGCGGGGCGTAGGATATAAACCATGATCGTAACAAGAACTCCATTTCGGGTGACGTTGGGCGGCGGGGGGACGGATCTGCCGTCGTACTATGAAAAGTATGGGGGCTTTATCTTCTCGGCGGGGTTGGATAAATATATGTTCATCGAGGCCAACCGGCCCACGTCGGATGATTTGATCCGCATCAAGTACTCGGAAAGCGAGATGGTTGGGAACATCGCCGACGTTCGTCATCAAAGTGCGCGGGAAGCGTTGCGCCTTACCGGCATCGAGAAGAATATCGAGATCAGCTCCATCGCCGATATTCCGGCGGGAACGGGCCTCGGCTCATCGAGCTGCTACACTGTTGGCCTCCTGCAGGCGCTTCACACCATGAAGCGGGAATATGTGCCGCTTGCGCAGCTCGCCGAGGAAGATTTCAAAATTGAAAAAGAAGTGCTTGGCCGCCCGATTGGCAAGCAGGATCCGTACCTCGCCGCATTCGGCGGACTGACCGTGCTCGACATCGGAAAGGACGGAACCGTGAAAGTGCGCAAGGCGAATGTTTCCATGGAGATCGCGGATGAGCTGAATCAGAACCTGATTATTTTCTTCACCGGCGTCACGCGTTCGGCGGATGTCATTTTGACGGAGCAATCAAAATCGGTGAAGGACGACAAAAAGGAAGTGGTGGACAGTATGCACTATATCAAAGAGATCGGCTACGAAATTCTGGAAGCAGTGGAAGACGGGAATATTGATGACGTGGGATTGAAGTTCCATGCGCATTGGCAACACAAGAAAAAGATCTCAAGCAAGATGACTAATCCGGAATTCGATAAGATCTATGAAAAAGCGCTCGCGAGCGGCGCGCTTGGCGGAAAAATTTCCGGCGCGGGCGGCGGGGGATTCTTCACTTTCTATGTTCCTAAGAATCATCGCGCGTTCCGCGATGCCATGCGCGGATTCGGTTTGCGCGAGATGCGGTATCGCTTTGACTTCGAGGGCTCAAAGGTATTGGTAGATTTTTGACATTTTGCGTCAAAAATCGTAGAGTACCGGAGTTCATGACACAACCCTTCAGCGACCTTCATATCAAGATTTTTGCGGACGGAGCGGACAAGACGAGCATGGTCGAGCTGGCCAAAAACCCCGTTATTAAGGGCTTTACGACCAATCCGACGCTCATGCGCAAGGCCGGCGTCGCCGACTATGCGGCGTTCGCAAAAGAAGTCCTCGCGGAGATCAAAGATAAACCCGTTTCATTCGAGGTCTTTTCCGATGACTTCGCGGAGATGGAGCGCCAGGCACGGATCATCGCATCGTGGGCGCCGAATGTCTACGTGAAGATCCCGATCACGAACACCAAAGGGGAGTCGTCATTCCAACTCGTGAAGAAGCTTGCCGCGGACGGCGTGAAGCTGAATCTCACGGCGATGCTCGCGTCTGCCCAGGCGGCGCATATTCTCCCGGCGCTTGCGCCTTCGGTGCCCGCGATCATTTCCATGTTTGCCGGACGCGTTGCCGATACCGGCATTGATCCGATCCCGATGATGGAAGAGGTGAAGGCAATGCTCCAGCCATTCCCCGCGTATGAACTTCTGTGGGCGAGTACGCGCGAACTTTTCAATATTTATCAAGCGGAATATGTGGGCGCCGACATTATCACTGTGCCGCACGATATCTTAAAGAAAGGAGCGATGGTCGGTGCGGACCACCATCAATTGTCTTTGGAAACCGTGAAGATGTTCTATGAAGACGGGCAGAAAGTGGGGTATACTTTATACGAAAGCTAATGCGGTAAAAATTTCATGTACCACGACTACATCAATTCATATTTGGACGAAGTGCAGGAGATCGCCGGAAAGCTTGACCGCGACGAGATCAATCACGCAATCGAGATTTTGAAGCAGGTCCGCGACGACAAGGGGCGGCTGTTCATTCTGGGCGTCGGCGGCGGCGCGGGACATGCGAGCCACGCCGTGAACGATTTCCGCAAACTCACCAACATCGAGACCTACACGCCGGTTGATAACGTGTCCGAGCTCACCGCCCGCACGAATGACGACGGATTCCACACCATTTTTTCAAACTGGCTTTTGGGAAGCAATCTTGGCGAGAAGGACGCGATCATGATCTTTTCCGTGGGCGGCGGCAACGCCGAGAAAAATATCAGCATGAATTTGGTTGAAGCGTTGAAATTGGCAAAGGAGGTCGGTGCAAAATCCATCGGCATCGTCGGTCGCGACGGGGGATACACGAAACAAGTCGCCGATGCGACAATCCTCATTCCCGTCGTAAACGCCGACAACGTCACCCCGCACACCGAGGCGTTCCAGGCCGTCGTGTGGCATCTCATCGTCTCGCATCCGAAGTTCCAGACCAAGAAAGGGAAGTGGGAATCGGTGCAAGGGAAGAAAGAAACGCCGGCAAAAAAATAATGCGTCGGTGAAAAATTGATAAAAAAGTGGCCCGTCTCGCGAGGTGCGAAACGGGCCGTTTTGTTTTGCCGGTTTATTTTTACCAGCGGCCGCTTAGATTGTATCGGGATCGTGGCGTTCCCAGCCGGTTTTTGGCAGGAGGTTGAACAGACGATCTGCCATATCCGGTTCTCCGGCGACGAATCCGAGGCGGTTTTCTTTCTTGTAGATGAACGCCTCGAAGTCGTAGGTTTCGACCGGGATGAGATTGCCGTCGTTGAGGCGGAAGAAACGGAACACGCCACCAACGCTCGTGAGGGCATGATATGCCGGCACCCAATCCCACGCTTTCTGTGGGGTTTGGATGATCGCCGCCGCGCGGCCCAAGGCGACCGACATGAGGCCAAAGAGTCCGGATCCTTCGGTGTAGATGGCTCGCACACTTGCCGCAATGCGCGGCATAATGCTTACCATATTGGCGTAGAGTTCGGTGTCAACGCCGCGAAGAATGACGGCTTGTTTTGGGCCCATGCACGAAAGTTCAGGAACCAACTCTGGCATAGACAGCCCCTCGCTCAGCAGGGTCGTGTGATTATGACTAAAGCAGATTGTCCCACCATTTGCGTCCGGTGCGGTAATGACACTGGCATAGATTTTTCCCATGGATAATGCGCCAGCAGCGACGCACCAGTCGGGAAATTTTCCCGCGAAACGGGATGTGCCATCCAGTGAATCGATAACTGCAGCGTGAATGCTCCCGAAGATGCCATCCGGCAAATCCCGTGAAAGCACCCGCCGGTCGTCAGATCCCTCTTCGCAGAGAAACCGTGCGTTGGTGTAATTTTCGAGTGTCGAGAGGATGTACTTGTTCGACATCTCGTCGGCGATGGTGACGATTGAACGATGTCCATCCCCGGCCTTGATCTCTGCTGAACGATTGGCGGACCTGATTTCTTCGCCGGCTTCAATCACCGACATAATGAGATCTTTTACGAAATAAGACGCCGGAGTTAAGTTGCTCACATAGTAACGAAGCCATTGTAACTGTAGTCTATTGTCCATGGTTCCTCCTGAAACTTGCTATATTGAATTCCCAATTGCTGCGCTGTTTATATCACTTTGAAAGCGAAAAGTCAATTTGCGGGAACACGCTGCTTTTGGTACGGTGTAGATTAGTAACGATAGGCAAAAAGGAAATTTATGGAACAACAACCAGCAGTATTCATAGACCGTGACGGGACGATGATTGAGTCGGTTGATGTCCTCACCGATCCCGCCCAACTCAGACTTCTGCCGGGTACCATAGAAGCGATTGCGGATTTGAACCGGCGTGGATTTCTCGTGATCGGGATCACGAACCAGCCGATCATTGAGAAGGGCTTGCTTACGCTCGAAGGACTTGATGCGATCCACGCAAAACTTCAGGAAATGCTTTCTGCCCGTGGCGCGCATTTCGATGCGTTCTTTACCTGCCCGCATCGCTACCATCCTGAAAAGGACTGCGAATGCCGCAAGCCGAATCCGGGGCTTATTGATCAGGCGCGGGCGAAGTTTTCCATCGATATGGAGCACAGCTGGTTTGTCGGCGATCGTCTGCGCGATGTCGAGACCGGCAAGCGCGCGGGAATGAAAACGATTTTCGTGCAAACTGGCGGAGAAAGCGGGGATGACAAATTTTTCCCGGATGCGAAACCGGATTTTGTTGTGGAAGATCTGCGCGCAGCGGTCAAAATCATAAGATAAAAAAGAAGGCCGGCTCAGAAATGAGTCGGCCATTTTTGTTTACTGGTTCGAATTGTTAAGCCGAGAGATCGCCGAGATACGCGGCGGTTTCTTCGTGGCTCCAGAGGAGATTCCAGCCGCGCCGCCGGTCGACCATTGCAGCGTCTTCAAGTGTCCCCGTGTTGTTCAGTTTCGGGATAAAGAATCCAGAAACAACATTTCCACGGTAGATCTCGAATTCGAAGCGATAGTCGGGCGCGAGTCCTTCCACGCTGCGGAACTTTGTGCAGTAGGTTCGCACGACATCGTGCATCACTCCTGCGAGCACAACCGCGCCGTGCAAATTGAATGGAAGGCCGCCATCCGTTGGCAAAAAATACAGTTGGCCGGTATAGTGCCCGCCCGGGATTACTTGGATAACATTCCAATGATTGTGGGCCAGAGCAAGACGGAGGGTTTCCGAAAGATCGTTCACTGTCGGCGGTGGATCTTCCATGAGTGAAAGATCGGGGTTGTAGAAGTGCGGGCGATAGAGGTGGTAGTGGCAATGTGGCACATTCTGCGCCGCAAGCGGTCCCACCTGGATCGAAAAGCACCAGAGCTTATCCCGTTCTTCCTCCATCTGGAATCGTTGCGCTGCGAGTATGAATCCGTGATGGATCTTTTCCCGGCCGCCGAGATGCCTCATTGTTTCTTCTTCCCAACAAGAATCGGGAATGATGAGACGGTGATAAGGTTTCTCGGGAGCGAAAGCACTATCCAGAACATACCACGCCTCGCCGTCGCGGTCGTCGGCGACAAGCAGTGCCTGGGCCCGTTCCTCGGCTTTATGGAATGGGCATTTCGTCGGGTTCACGGCTGGAATTCTCGCTTGCCATGGTCGTGAGAATTGTGCCGGAATTTTCTTCTTGCTTCCGGCAACCGTGATGATGCCTCCTGGACCCCGATGGATGATGTTGCCTTTTAGGTCTAGCAATCTATGCCTCACCTTCTCTGATTTCTCAGAAATTGAATTGTAAAACTTTCCGCACATAGAATAGCAATAAATGAGAAATATGTCAACTCATGTATACCCGATAATTTCTGTGCTATCCTCACAACATTATGGCGTCTCCATATAAGATCGCGGTCGTTGGCCTTTGGCATCTCGGGGAGATATATTCCGCAGGGCTTGCGGAGCTTGGGCATAACGTCATCGGCGTTGATGAAAACGCGGCGGTTATAGAAAATTTTGGCAAAAATATTCCGCCGCTCACGGAGCCGCGCCTTGCGGAACTGCTCGCCGCGCATCAGGTAGCGGGGGATCTTTCATATGCGACGGACTTCGCGGCGATCAAAAAGTGCAATGTCGTCTGGTTCACGTTCGACACACCGGTGGACGATGATGACGAGGTTGATGTGAGTGTGGTTGTGAAGGCGATTGAAAAAGCCATTCCATATTTACAGAACGGAACGCTCGTGGTCGTCTCAAGCCAGTTGCCGGTCGGCACGTCGGAAAAGATTATAGAAATGATAAAAGCAAAACGGCCGGAACTTGTATTTGATTATGCGTACTCACCGGAGAATCTTCGCTTGGGCGATGCGGTGAAATGTTTTCTTGAACCGGGACGCGTGGTGGTCGGTACGGTGAGCGAGCATGCGGTCGCAGCGATGAAAGAAATTTTTGCCGGGGCGAAAGGGCCGAATGGCGCAGCCGCAGAAATAGTTTCGATGAGTCCCGCGTCCGCAGAAATGACGAAGCACGCCTTGAATGCATGGCTTGCGACATCCATCAGCTTCACGAACGACATTGCGGATCTTTGCGAACAATACGGCGCGGATGTCGAGGCCGTTATAAAAGCTTTGAAGTCCGATCCGCGCGTGGGATCCAAGGCATATCTTTTCGCCGGTTTGGGTTTTTCCGGTGGAACACTGGGCCGCGACCTTAAGGCGATGATGAAGGCCGGTGCCGAAGGGGGCATCGAAACACCGGTCATCGAAAGCGTGTTCGCCAAGAATAAGAGCCGGAATGCGTTGGTGGAACGACGGTTGTTGTGGGAATTGCAAGGGCAAGTGCGAGTGCAAGGAATTTCTCAAGGAGGACAATCTCCATTTGCGGGCAGGACCTTTGCAATGTTCGGTGTTACCTACAAGGCGGGGACAAGTACCCTGCGGCGCTCACAACCGCTTGAGATCGAGGCGGCGCTCCGAAAGCATGGGATGACATTAAACCTTTATGATCCGTGGGCACAAGGGGGAGAAGTTGCTGAAATAACGCCTTCGTCATTTTTTAATGATCCTTACGCGGCGGCCAAAGGCGCAGACGGCATTTTGGTTATGACGCCCTCGCGCGACTTTGGGAATATCGATTTCAAAAAGCTCCGCGCGGCGGCAAAGGGAAATCTTCTATTTGATACCTGCAACATTTTGTGCGATAAAGAGAAAGATATCACGGCGGCGGGATTCCATTATATGAGGATCGGCCGGTCGTAATCGCACACCTTATGAAGAAACTTACTTTGGCATTGATCGGTGCCGGCGGCATCGGCAGGCAATGGGCGGATGCAATCCGCAAAACGAGCGGCATTGAACTCCGCATGGTTGTGGACGTCAACCTGAAAGGCGCGGAAGAGATCGCAAATACGTTTGAAGATTGCGCCGTGTCGAATGATTGGCACGACGCGATGGAAGATAAAAAGATCGACGCAGTTATTGTAGCAACACCGCATAAGTGGCTCGCGCCTATTTCCTACGGCGCGCTCGCCGCAAAAAAGCATGTGTTGTCGGAAAAGCCCTGCGGCGTGAATCCGCGCGAAGTGGAAAAAAATGTGAAGGCGGCAAAGAAACATAAGCGCATCTATATGCCGGGATTCAATCATCGCTATCATCCGGCCTATATGAGAGCTCGCGAGATTGTTAACAAGGGCGGGATCGGCACGATCACGTTCATCCGTGCGCGCTATGGCTTTGGCGGCAGGCCGGGATACAACAAAGAATGGCGCTTCAAAAAGAGCATCGCGGGCGGCGGAGAGCTTTTTGACCAGGGCGTGCACATGATCGACATGTGCCGCTGGTTCATGGGCGAGTTCAAAAACATCCACGGCTTTGCCCAAAACATGTTCTGGGGCGGCGATGTCGAAGACAACGGATTCGCCCTTATGAGGACCGCAAAGGGCCAGGTGGCGCAGATCCACGTGAGCTGGACCAACTGGGATTGGGTCCATTCCTTCGAGCTTTACGGCAATAAGGGGTACATCGTGATTGACGGCCTCGATCGGCGCTACCACGGCCCGGAGCGGCTTGTGTGGGGTCGGAGGGATAAAACATTCGCGCGGCCCGTTGAAGATCGGATTGAATATCCGAACGAGACCAAGCATGATTCACTCGAGCGCGAACTCGCGGCATTCCGCGATGCGATCTACGGGAAGAAAAACGGCATTCCGACCGGAGCAGACGCCCTGGGAACCATGCGGATCGTCGAAAAGATTTACAAGGCCTCGTGATGGCAAAACTGAAAGATAAAAAAGCGGTCATTTTCGGTGGCAGCCGCGGCATCGGCAAAGCAATTGCGGAAGCGTACCTCAAAGAAGGCGCCGAAGTTTTTTTGGTCGCGCGGAACGCTGCCGAACTCGCGCAGACCCAAGAGGAACTTGCGAGCCGTGGCATCGTGAATACTGCTGCTGCGGACGTATCGAGCGAAGAGGACGTGAAGCATGTTGCCGAGCAGATCGGAAAACTCTGGGGCACGGTTGACGTGCTCGTAAACGCCGCCGGCATCTACGGCCCGATCGGGCCGCTCGCCGAAATTGATCCCGCCGAATGGAAAAAGACACTCGATATCAATCTCTTCGGCACATTCCTCGCAACCCGCGCGTTTATTCCACTGATGCGGGTGCGCGGGGGGAGTGTTATTAATTTTGTCGGCGGCGGCGAAGGCGCGTATCCCAACTTCAGTGCTTATGCGTCATCGAAGGGCGGTGTCGGACGATTCACCGAGACGGCCGCAGCGGAACTTGCGCCGCAGAAGATTCGCGTGAACGCGATCGCGCCGGGCGCGGTAAATACCGCATTCCTCGACGAACTCCTGGCCGCCGGACCGGAAAAAACCGGAAAAGAAACGTATGAAAAGTCCATGAAACAGAAAGAGTCGGGCGGCGTCTCGCCGGAAAAAGCGGCGGCGTTGTGCGTTTTCCTTGCATCCGATGCTTCGATGGGTTTGAGCGGGAAAACCCTTTCGGCAGTGTGGGATCCGTATAACGATTTCCCGAAGCACATGAAAGACATCATGTCATCAGATGTCTATACGAGCCGCAGGATACGGCCCGAGGATCGCGGCTTCGATTGGGGTGCTCAATAAAATCATTAAAAAATGATTAAACAAGCCATCATTTCCGCAGGGGGGTTCGGCAACCGATTGAGGCCGACGACCGACACGATGCCAAAGCCGATGATCCCGATCCTCGGTGAGCCGATGCTCCTGTGGGACATCATGCAGTTCAAGAAGCATGGTGTCACGGAATTTTTTCTCACTCTCCATTATCTGCCCGAGGTCATCACGAATTATTTCGGCGACGGGTCGAAGTTCGGCGTGAAGATGAACTATTTCATAGAAAAGGAGCCGATGGGCTCCGCAGGCGCCATCAAAAAGTTCGAACCCCAGCTCGACCAGCTCTTTTATTTCATGTATGGCGATATGATCACCCTTATGGACTATTCCAAGATGGCAGCGGCATATGCAACAAAAAAAGACCCGATCGGCATGCAGCGCATGAAGCGGACCGACGACTATGCCGATGCCGATGTCGCCGAGCTTGATGCAAATGGGAGGTTTATAAAAATGCATCCTAAGCCGCACACCGAGAAATATCCCAACGCCTATCGAACGCGCGGCTCATTTATCCTTGATAAAAGAATCCTCACGTATATTCCCGACAATGCCGCATTCGACTTGGGCAAGCAACTGCTTGGCAAAGTTGTTGAAGCAGGCGAAAATTTCTATTCCTACGAATGCGACGATTACTCAAAAGGCATTGACACCGTGGAGAAGTGGAAGGAAGTGGAACAATATTTGACCAACCATCAGATCGCGTTCCAGGAGAAATAGGATTGATTTTCCGCAGGCAGGCTGCTATGCTGTTGGCAGTTTTATTATCGATCATAGAAAATAGGAGGTGTACGGCGCATGAGTAAGAAATCGCGGTACGAAGCATTGATAACCGACTTCGACGGGACATTGTTGCCGAATTCAGAAGCGATCAACCAGAAGGCGGTCGTCCAAACAATGAATTGTCTCGGGTTTGAGCTTACGCAGGAAGAGATCAACTGGATCCCGGGGCACCCGTCGAACGAAACCATTCCGCTGTTCTTGGGCGCCCGCGACCTCGGCGAGGAATGGTATCATCGGAAGATTGTTGCGGAAAACCGCCTGCGGTATGACGCAATCTGGGATAAGGAAATCGAGTTCGATTCCGCCATCGAGAACACCTTACTGGAACTTTACACTCGGGGTATCCCTGTCGCCATCGCCACGACGAACCGAAGCAGTGTGGTTAGTAAGTTTCTTGAACGCTTCAACATACGGGAGGTCGTGAATGTGGTCGTAAGCGGAGACGATGTCATACATAAGAAGCCGGATCCGGAAGTCTATCTCACGGCGTGGCGATTGCTTGGAGAGAAGCGTAGTCTCGCGGTTGAGGACATGCCGCTTGGTGTCCGCTCGGCGCGCGCGGCGGAGATCCACTGCGCAGCCATCCCTAACAAGTACTCAGCGGGCTTGGATTTCCGCGAAGCGACTTATATCCTTGGGTCCTTCTCCAACCTACTTCAGTTTTTCTGAACCGCCAACGCAGAAATAATAAAACAGGCCTGCTCCTTTTCGGGGCAGGCCTTCTTTTTTTGTACAAAGCGATCTAGGCGTCGTGCTTGTTTAATGATCCCTTGGCAATCGCCGCGATGAGTGACAGAGCACCCTTCGTGCTCTTGGTAACTGCGGTTGCTATGTCGATAGCGGGATTTCCGCAGTTGTAGTCGTTCTGAATGAGGATTGTCTTTGTATGGACCATTTTTCCGGCTTCGATGTCGCCACGAGAATCACCGATAACCCAGCAGAGTGAAAAGTCTAGATTGTTTTTTCGGGCGGCCTCGCGCAGCAGCCCTGGTTTTGGCTTCCGGCAGTCGCAGAGGTCGGTCTCTGTGTGCGGACAAATGAAGATATCTTTGATCTGCGGATATTTTGCATGGAGCAAGGCGTGTTTCTTTTCCAGAAACTCGCGCGTGATTTTTCCGCGTGCGATGTCCGGCTGATTGGTGTGGCCGATGATCTTGAAGTCAAGCGTAGTCAATTCTTCAAGCACATCTTCGAGACCATCGACAACGATGATTTCAGGCTCCAAGCGTGCCGCCACTCCATATTCGCCGAAGTGGTCGACCAGTTTGAAGAAAATTCCATCAAGATCTGCCAGTACTGCTTTTTCAGTTCCGGGCACAATCTCCTCCTTCGAGTTTATTGTATTTTTGCTTCAATACAACTTGGACAATGTCGATCGCGAGACCGATTGCGTTCGCAACGATTACAGGACGGGCGTTGATGAGGGATCCGTACGTGAGCCACAGTATGCAGTTCACGCAGTAGAGGTTCGCCATTGCAAGCGAAACATCACGCGCGCGTTCTGTCCGTACCATCTTGACGATTTGCGGCGCCATGATCGATGTTCCGACGACGGCTGCCACGTATCCGACCGCGTTTGCGATGTGTAGGGTCGTTGCTGTATCGACTGCCATAGTGGGTTTCTCCTGTCCGCTGTTCATAAGAAGTTTTAAGAACCGTGAGCATTTTATCAGCTTTCTCTACTTTTGTCAAAGCATCTTTTTTCTGTTACCCTTATGCGTATGCAAAGCCCGCGTGTCAGTATTCTCCTGATCACCTATAACCGGCCGCAATTCGTGGGGGGTGCCATCAAAAGTGCGCAAGGGCAATCCCTGAAGGATTGGGAGCTTATCATCGTTGACGACAGCGAAAATGCTGCTGTTGAACATGAAGTGAAAAAATCTGCGGCAAGCGAACCGCGGATCAGCTATTTCCATCGACCACAAAAAGGTACTATCGCGAACGCGTCGAATTTCGGGTTGAAGCAGGCAAAAGGAGAATACGTTGCGATTCTTGATGACGACGATTGGTGGACCGACCCGCATAAACTCGAAAAGCAGGTAAAGTTTTTGGACGAGCATTCCGATTGCGTCGGCTGCGGGGGCGGATTTGTGATCGTGAACGAGAAGGGAGAAGAAACGGGAAAAGTTTTGAAGCCGGAGACCGACGAAGCGATCCGGCGCGTGGCGCTCTATGCGAATCCGATGGCAAACGCTACGACGATGTTCCGCCGTGCCGCCGCGCGCGCGATCGGCGACTATGACGAATCATGCAAACAGTTCGCGGATTTGGATTTCTGGCTCAGCATGGGGACGAAGGGCAAGCTCTATAACTTCCCGGAATATTTTTTGGCCTACCGCATGTGGACGAGCGGAGCTTCCTTCAAGAACCAAAAGCAGAATGCCGACTCGGGCCGCGCGATCGTCCTGAAACACCGCGGCGAATATCCCGGATTCTGGAAAGCCATCACGCTTGCTGACCTGTACGTCGCATACGCGCGCTTCCCGGCGTTTTTGCGCCGCGCGCTCAACTCGTTCCTCTCCCGCCTTAAAAAATCACTGTTTTCGGGATAGTAAGATTAGGCGTCCTGCGTCTTTTCCATAAGCCGCCACCCGCCGGGAATGATCGCGAGTATTTCGTCGAGGAGCGGCTCCCGGAATGCTTTGAGCAAGCCGAAGTAGATCACGGTACAGATCGCGATGTTCAAAACGACCTCAACGTGGAGGAAAAGGAGTACTGCAGCCGCGATGCTCATTACGAGAGATGCTGCGGTGACTTTCTTGAGATAGGGGAATATTTTGAAGTAGTTTAGTTTTTGCATAACGCGCCAGAGATAGAGGTTGCTGAGGGTTTGGGCGATGAGCGTGGCGACCGCAGAACCGGTCATACCAAAGTGAGGTATAAGGAGCAGGTCGAACACGACGTTTGAAACTCCGGCGATCGCGGTTGTGATGATAAGACTTTTTTGGTGGCCATAGGCAAAGATGGCGTTTCCGATGATCGCTCCCGGAAAATCAACGAGCATGGTGACCATGAGAATTTTGAACGCGAGACTTCCCGGCGTGAATTCGGGGCCGAAGATGAGCGACATAATTCCTGTGCCAAGGATCACGCCGCCGATGGTCATGGGGATCGCGACGAGGAAGAGGATGCTGATTGTCCGCTCAAGCGTGATGCGTAATTTTGCGTTATCGTGGTTTGCAAGGCGCGAGATAAGCGGTAGGGTGCTGAGCTGTAAGATGCCGGGGACCAAATAGAGTACCTGGATGATCCGTATCGCCGCAGAATAGATGCCAACGTCCGATGCGCTGCGCATCCAGCTGATGATGAGGATGTCCATATTCGTGAGGAGCAGCCCAAGCGCATTCGTCACAGCGAACGGCCATGCCGCCCGCAGGATAGGAGAGACAAGGCGTGCAGAAAAAAGGGAAAATGCATCCCTAAGATATTTCCACATGACGATCATTGCGAAAAGTGCACCAAGGCCGGTTCCGAGCGCATAACCCCATCCAAGAGCGCGCGGCGTTGGGTGCAGGGCAAGCGATAGGAATCCAAAGATGACAATGGCAAGATTGGTAAAAATGAATATGCCAGCATCCCATTGCATTTTTTCTATGCCGCGGAGCAGCGCAAGGAAAAATTCCCTCGTGGTATCGAAGACGAGAATAAAAGCGACAATCGGGAGGAGTACCTTGGCGCCCGGGAGCGTTGAGAAAGATGGGGCGATAAAGATGACAATGAGTGCGCCGATCACGAGCAGACTGATTTTTATCCACAGCGTGGTCGAGAAGATGACCAGGCGATTGTGCTCATCAGATTTTGCGGAGTCGCGCATCAGAACGGCGTTGATGCCAGGATCCATCAGAAGCCCAAGAAAGCCGGCAAGAGTTACGGCGTATGAGAACAATCCATACCCAGCAGCTCCAAGGACTCGCGCAGCATAGATGATGAGGACTGCCTTAATGAGGCGACCGCCGAACTGCGATACCGTCAGCCATAGCGTATTTTTGGCGATGGTTTGGCGTGTCGTGGTGTTCTCAAAAAGGAAGGACCGAAGTTTTTTGATTTTTCCCGCAGGCGATGGCTCGCCGCTTTCCGCTTGATTTGGCATGGGGTTTATGCGCTATAATGGTATCATGCAAAAACGCCTAAAATCAAAGAAAACCAAGCCAGCCAGGAAGCGTTCCCGCGCCAGTCGCACGAAAATCATTGTCGCCGTGAGCGGCGGCTTTGATCCTATCCATATCGGCCATGTGCGGATGTTCGAGCGGGCCAAGGCGCTTGGCGATGAACTTGTGGTCATTTTGAACAACGACAACTGGCTTGTGAAGAAAAAGGGGTATGCGTTCATGTCGGAACAGGAGCGGAAAGAAGTGATCGAGGCACTCAAGCCGGTGGATCGTGTGATCATCTCGGGGCACAAACCGAATCCCGACGATATGAGCGTTGCGCACGAGCTGCAAATTTTGAAGCCACATGTCTTTGCGAACGGCGGCGATCGGAAACAGGACAACATCCCCGAGATTCCCGTGTGCGAAGCGATCGGCTGCACGATGGTCTTCAATGTTGGCCGCGGCGGAAAAGTGCAATCAAGCTCGTGGCTTTTGGCGAAGTATCACGAGATCCACAAAAAGAAAAAATAGATTTTTGCGTCCCTACTCCGGGTTCACGAAAATTGACTTGAGCGTCTTCAGGATGATCGCCCAGTCCAAAACGATCGAACGGTTTTTTAGATAATAGATATCGTATTGCAGTTTTTGCATCACATCTTCCGTGGTCGCGTCCTTATGGTAATTGATCTGCGCCCATCCGGTCACGCCCGGCTTGATGAGCAGGCGCACTTCGTAATAGGGGATTTCGGATTCGAGTTTCCGCACGAACTCCGGCCGCTCCGGCCGGGGACCGACGAACGACAGGTCGCCTTTCACGATGTTCCACAACTGCGGCAGCTCGTCGAGATGTGTGGCTCGCAGGAAGTGCCCGACGGGCGTTGCGCGCGGATCGCGCTGCGCTGCCCACACGGCGCCGTTTTTTTCCGCATCAACCCGCATCGTCCGGAATTTATAGAGCGTGAACTCACGCTCCTTTTCGCCGACACGGATCTGCCGGTAGATCATCGGCCCGCGCGACGTAAGCTTGACGATGAGCGCGATGAGCAGTTCGAGCGGCGATAAGACGACACCAAGCGCAAGCGCTCCCAGGAATTCCGATGCGCGCTTCAGCTGGTCGTAAAACCGCACCTCGGCAGCGATATTTTCGATGAACCATGCCTCCTCAAGGTTCGCAAGCGGGATCTTCCGCAAGACGAGCTCATACAAAGCAACAAGGTCGGTCACCAGAAATCCGCCGCCAAAAAGTTCATAGAGCATCCGCACGAGACGCGCATCGCGTTTCAATTGGTGGGGTACGACGATGAGGTTGATCCCTTCGTGGCTTGCTGCGGTCTTCAAAAGTTCGGGAGATGCGTACGCCTGTTCTTCCCCGAGTTCAGCCCTGATTTCGTAACCGAGCTGGCGGTTGTCCCGGATCGTCCGCTTGATCTCTTCCGCGACCGGGCCGTTGCCTACGATAAGTATCTTGTTCGGCGCTTCGCCGAAGGTCATCCAGCGGTTCGCCACCCGCCGCCAGTAAATTTCGATGATGGCGAAAATGACGGTGAAGATAAGAAGATTGGTTTTGGGCGCGATGCCGAATGCGGGAACCAGATAGAACAGCATGACGGCGACCACGGCGTTCACGGTGAGCGATAAGAATAATGTTTTGATGAAATCCAGATTATTGCGGAGGCGGCGGAGGTCGTAGAGGCCAGCGACGTAAAAAATGATGATCCAAAGTATAAAGATAATGGTGAATGGCAGCGCATGCACATCCTGGAACTGTTCGTAAAAACCGTTACCGTAGCGGATCAAGAGCGTAAGGAATAACGCCGCATAAAGGGCGATCGCGTCCCCCGCAAAGAAAAGGAATATCTTGAGCTTATGTGCCGAGTTCATGCGTTGTGGTCACCATTTTTGTAGCACATTTTGGTCTCATGAGGAAAGGGCCATCCGGATCGCCCCATATACGAGGAAAACGATGGCTACGAGGACGACAAGGGCGGCAATCGCAAAAAGTCCGGCGATCAGAACTTCGCGCCATCGTTTCTCCGGCTGATAAACGGTCTCGCCGCCGGCAAATCGGATTTCTCTCGAGGACATGGTCCACGGCCGATGGAAGAGGATGATCCAAAAATTATTGAGCGCGTAACGGAGTCCCATCATCCACGGGCCTTCCTTGGCAAGGCGCCTGCCTGATGTGAGAATCGGCATTTTGAAGGAGAATTTTACGGCGCCGACCTTACTGAGGCGCAGCGCGAGATAGGTGTCGTCTCCATAAAAAGAGATTGACGCGTATTCGTCGCCGATTGCCTGGAGCGCCGTGCGGCGCACCATATAGTTGCCGCCTTGGATCGTGGTCGCCGTGCGGAAAAATGTTTTGCCGAAAAGATAGATGGCGTAGCTCAGGATATAGAATGTCCGGACGAGGATGCGGATGCGGATGGGGAGGTCGTAATAAATGAACGGGCCGCTCACGCACGCCAGGTTTTTGTCCTGCGCAAACTGCGCCTCGGCATAGGCAACCCATCCCGGCAGCATGATGGTGTCCGCGTCGGGGAACGCCACAAGTTCACCGTGGGATTCTTCGAACCCGCGCTTGCGTGCCGCGTTCGCCCCGCGCCGCGTTTCGCGGACCACGATAACGCCCGGATATTTTTTTGCAACTTCTCCCGTGTGGTCGTTCGAATTGTTGTCGACGACGATGATCTCGATGTCATTCCGGCTTTTCGTTTCGCGCAGTATGGATTCAATGCATTTCCCGACATAGTCCTCTTCGTTGTACGCGGGAATGACGAAGCTAAGTTTGGTAGCCATATCAGTAGTATTATCGCACGGGTTCCCACGTGTCGGATGATCGCTTGAAGAGCCAGTACGAGATGCCGTTGCGCATCCAGCGATAAAGCGTTGTCCACGCCCCGAAGTGATGAAACCTGCGGCCTTCGTGGTACACGGCGAGGTCCCACGCGATGCGGGTGCGGCCCTGCCTCGTAAGTTTGCGGAAGAGGTCAACGTCTTCGGCGGTCGTGAGCCGTTCGTCGAACCCGCCGGTCTTCCGGAAGGCATCCGCCTTCACCATGATGAATTTCCCCGAAGCGATGCCGATACCGAACGCTTTGTTCAAAAGGAAGAACCAGGCATTCATCAGAAACGAGACCATTTTGTCGCTCATGGTCGCGACATTGTTCCGGATCTTGATCTGCGCAGAAAGGCCGACGAGCTTCGGGTCATTAGCGAAGCGCGCGAGCGCCCGCGCGAAAAAGTCGTTTGGGTCGGGGATGAAAGTGTCGGAATCAATGAAGACAAAATAGGTTCCTTGTGCGACGACAACCCCGTCATTGCGGCCCGGGGAAACGCCAGGCTTTTTCCCGGGCTGGAGAAGGATGACCTTATCGGCGCATTGCTTTGCGATGGCGACTGTCTGGTCGGTGCTCGCGGTGTCCGAGACGATCACCTCGCGAGGGGTTTTCAGTCCGGCAAATTGCCGGACAGTCCGTTCGATCGTCTTCTCTTCGTTGTATGCGGGGATGATGATGGAGAGGGCGGGGTTCATGCTTGGTTAGAACTTTGGCGGGGCGCCAAACTGTTTCTTCATCGCCTTCCCGAATCCCCATACCGCGAGCACGGCGACGATAATGAGGCCGGCGATGAATCCCCACCGCAAGCTTTTGTCGACGAGCGTGTAGAGGTTGCCGAAGAAATAGCCGATGGCAAAGAGGAATCCCGCCCAGACGAATTCGCCGAGAAAATTGATCATAAGATATTTTTTGAATGGCACCTTCGCCGCGCCGGCGGCGATCAGCGTTGCGATCGCGAAGCCGAATCCTGTGGTGAGTTTGGAGATGAAAAGGATCTTCGTCTGATGTTCCTGAAAGAACGACTCTGCGCGCTCCACGTTTTCTTCCGTGATGCTGAACCAGTGGCCATATTTCTCAAGAAATGGCCGTCCTCCATGGAGCCCGACCATATACCAGACGATATCGCCTGTGAGGTCGCCGGCCATCATGACGAGGAAAATAGGCCAGAAATCAAAGAACCCTAAGCGAACAAGAAATCCGGACACCATCATCACGATGGGGCCTTCTACAATCGCAAGAGGATAGGCGATCGCGTACCGATAGGTGAGCAGCGACTGCACGAAAGGCGCGGCGGTGGGCATGAGAGAATGCCTTTATTATACGACATTCTGGGGGTGGGCACATAAACTCAGAATGGCGATGATGTGCTAGAATAACCTCCATGCAGAGTCCATTCGCAAAGTACCGCGGCGGCTTCTGGACAGCGGCCCGAAAGCGTTCAATGTACATGGGCATCATGCTCATTGTGCTTGCGCTCGCGGTCCAGCTCACGCTGGGGCCTTTCTCGGCGCGGCATGCGGTCTCGGCGATCGGCGTGCACGATGTCTTCCTCGATAATCTGCCGGCGGTGAACCTCGACTTCGTGATCGTCCTCTGGGCGATTGCAACATGGGTCCTTGCGTGGTGGCTTTTGATCATCGAGCCGAAGCGTCTCATCTTCGGCACAAAGGCAATCGCACTCTATATTATCTGCCGCGCATTTTTTATCAGCTTGACGCACATCGGGCCCTACCCAACGCAATTTTTGCCCGGCCCGTGGAATGTCGGCTTCCGTTTTTATTCACTTTTCACCTTCCAAGGCAACTACTTCTTCTCCGGCCATACGGCATTTCCCTTTCTCATCGCGCTTCTTTTTTGGGATGACAAGCTGTGGAGGAATCTCTTTTTGTTCCTTACGGTATTTTTCGGTTCGGCGGTCCTTCTTGCGCACGTGCATTATTCGATAGACGTGTTCGCCGCGCCATTCATCGTGTACGGGACATTCGCGATCGCCGCCCGCATCTTCCCGCATGATTACGAGCTTCTGCCCGGTTCGCCCGCGCCCGGCTCAAAGCCGGTATTGCCTGGGTAGGGGATTGTGCGATATCATTATCATTATGGAAAATAACGAAATGGAAAATAATAAACCCGCGGGACGCGACGATAGTGAAGTTGCTTCGGCTGTGAAAAAAGATAAATTTCTTCCGGTGAGCATATTGGTCGCCGCGTTGGTGATCGGCGGATCGATTCTTTTTGCGACGCTGTACCATCCGGCGGCCGCGCCAGCCGGAGCGGGGAATGGCGCGGGCAATAACGCCGGAAACGGCGGAGCTGCGCAACCATCAGCGACACTTACGCCCGCACAGGTCATGGCACTCGGCTCGCGCGATGCGATCCTTGGAAGCCCGAGCGCTTCCGTCACGATGATCGAATACGGGGACTACCAGTGCCCGTATTGCGGCCTGTATTTTTCGCAGACCGAGCCGCAGATCGTTCAAAATTATGTGAACACTGGGAAAGTGAAGATGGTCTTCCGAAATTTCCCTTTCCTTGGTGCTGAATCAACGGCCGCTGCCGAAGCCGCCGAGTGTGCAACGGACCAAAATAAGTTATGGGCCTATCATGACGCCCTCTATCAGGCCAAGGTGAACGATGTTGCTAAGGGAGGCAGCGAGGACGACGGCTTCTTCACCCGGACGCTCTTCCTCTCTCTCGCCACAAAATTGAATTTAGATTTGCCGACGTTCACGAAATGCATTGATACCAACGCGGAGTCAAGCACGGTTGCCGCCGATGTGGCGAATACCGCAGCCGCAGGTATAAATTCAACGCCGGTATTCTTCATCAACGGCACGGAAATTATCGGCGCTAATCCCTACGCGACGTTCCAGTCAGCTCTTAATAGGGCGTTACAGGGCTAGCACAGGACAAGCAATCCGCATTCGAGAGCCGCCTTGACATATAAGTACATGCGAATATAATGATATCTATGAGTACGAACTGCAAGGAAATTGAACGGTTTGGGAAGGGGATCGGCAACGCATCCCGCTATCGCATCGTCCAGGCGCTCCTCAAGGGGCGCAAAACCGTCGGCGAGCTCGTGAAGATCGCAAAACTTAGCCAGCCAGCCGTTTCCCAGCACCTCAAGACCCTCAAGGCGTGCAATCTGGTGGTTGATGAACGCCGCGGCCAGGAAGTGTTCTACGCGGTGAATACGGAATACCTTTTGGAATTGCTTGCGCGCTTGTCGAGCGACGCAACCCACAAATAAAAATTCTATGGATACCATCAAGATCAAAGTGATCGTTGGCAGTACGAGGCAGGGCCGTTTCAGCGAGAAGCCGGCGCGATGGATTTTCGACGAAGCGAAAAAACTCCAGAGCGTTCTCGTGGAGATGCTCGATCTTCGGGATTATCCGATGCCGTTCTTCGAGGAGCCGGCATCGCCGAGCATGATCAAAGAGCCCTATGCGAATCCGGTCGTGGCCGCGTGGACGAAGAAAATCAGCGACGGCGATGCGTTCATTGTCGTTGTACCCGAATATAACCACGGTCCGTCAGCCGTCATGAAGAACGCATTCGATTATGTGGGCAAGGAATGGAATAAGAAGCCCATCGCTTTTGTGAGCTATGGCAGCGTCGGCGGCGCCCGCGCCGTCGAGCAGCTGCGGCTCGTCGCAGTGGAGTTGCAGATGGCTCCGGTGAGGACCGCCGTCCATATCCCGTGGCCGGTCTACATGGCCGTGGTGGGAGAACCGGTCCCCGTGAAGCCGGAACTTTTTGCCCCGGTCGCTGCGGCGAAGGATTCCCTGTTGGAACAGCTTGTATGGTGGGCAAGGGCCTTGGCCTCAGCGCGCGCCGGCGCATAATTGACGCCGGTTTGCGCTGCTCATACAATGATACGTATGGCTAAATCGTGGGTAATACTTGCCGTTGGCGCTTGGGTCTTGCTTTCGCCGTGGCTTCTCGGGTTCGCTGACATCTCGATCATGAAATGGAGCAATCTGATGTGCGGTGCAGTCATTATCCTTGTGAGCGTATGGGAGATTTTCGGAGAAAGGTCGTCGCAGCAGCAGAATGGAAAAATATCTTAAATTTTTTAGTAACATGCACAAAGTAACCATCTACAGCACACCGACATGCGTATATTGCAAAATGGCAAAGGAATTTTTTACGAAGAACGGTGTTGCCTATGAAGAGCACAACGTTGCCTCGGACCTGAAGGCACGTGAAGACATGGTAGGGAAGTCCCACCAACTTGGCGTTCCCGTCATTGACATCGATGGCAGCATCATCGTCGGGTTCGACGAGCGAAGCCTTGAACAGGCCCTTGGCCTTAAGAAATAATGTACGACCTTGTTATTGTGGGGGGCGGCCCCGGCGGCGTTGCCGCCGGCGTTTATGCCGCCCGTAAAAAAATGAAAACGGTTCTGGTAACCGACGGCTTCGGTGGCCAGTCCTTGAATTCGGCCGGCATCGAGAACTGGATCGGCACGAAGAATATTTCCGGCTTTGATCTCGCGAAGGTCCTCGAGGTACATGTACGGGCACAGCAAGGTCTTGAGATCGTTGACCACGACCTCGTTGCGAGCGTTGAGAAAATTACCAATGCTCCGGCGGGACAGGGTTTTATGGTGACAACCAAAAACGGGAAAACATTTGAAACGAAATATGTTTTGACAACTGCCGGCAGCCGCCGGAAGCGGCTCGGCGTTACTGGCGAGGACCAGTTCGACGGCAAGGGCGTTGTCTTTTGCACCACGTGCGACGCTCCGCTTTTCGGCGGCAAAACCGTTGCAGTCGTGGGCGGCGGCAACTCGGCGCTTGAGAGCGTCCTCGACCTCATCCAGTACGCCGCAAAGATATACCTGATCGTCCGGTCGGATGTTTTGCGCGGCGATCCTGTTTCGCAGGAAAAAGTGAAGTCGCATCCACAAGTGCAAATCTTATGGAATACGGTCATACAGGAAATCCGCGGCGGCCAGTTCGTGAACGGCATACGCTATAAAAACACAAAGACGAACGAGGAAAAAGAGCTCGCTCTGGATGGCGTGTTTATCGAGGTCGGACTGTTGCCCAACTCGGACTTTGTGAAAGAGCTTGTGAAGACCGACGATTACGGCCATATCGTGGTTGACCATCGGACCCAGGAAACGTCCTGTCCGGGCATCTGGGCTGCCGGCGACGTTTCAGACGGCCTCTACCAGCAGAACAATATCTCCGTGGGCGACGCCGTGAAAGCGGTGCTCAATATCTACGATCACGTTAAGAAATTATAAACGGGGCTTGACGGAGGCATTTTTCGGCATATAATCTGTATTGGCACTCAATGGTCGTGAGTGCTAAACAGTTTTTCATAATAAAAAAAATAAATGAATTTCAAACCATTGTCGAATCATCTGTTCTTGGAGCCGCTTGAGGAAGAGAAGAAGACGATGAGCGGTATTGTCCTGCCGGACTCGGCAGAAAAAGAAAAACCCATGAAGGGGAAAGTGCTCGCGGTCGGTCCCGGCAAGACGCAGGAAAGCGGAGCCGTGCAGCCGATGTCGGTGAAAGTCGGAGACGTGGTGCTCTTCAAAAAATATGGGCCGGATGAAATAGAGCTCGAGGGAAAGAAATATCTGGTCGGCGACGAGGATGACATATTAGCAATCATTCAATAACCATGGCAAAACAAATTAAATTCAACGAAGACGCGCGCACCGCGATCAAAAAAGGCATTGATAAACTTGCGGAGGCGGTCAAGATGACGCTTGGCCCGCGCGGCAGGGCGGTCGTGATCGAAAAGGGTTATGGTGCGCCGCAGGTGACATTCGACGGCGTGACCGTTGCTAAAGAGATTGAGTTTGAAGATAAATGGGAAAACGTCGGAGCGGAATTCATCAAGCAGGCGGCCGACAAGACAAACGATGCCGCGGGCGACGGCACGACGACGGCGACGATTCTTGCTCACGCGATGATCGATGAAGGAGAAAAAGTGATCCGCGAGAAAGGGTTCAACGTGATCCAGCTTGCGGAGGAGCTTCGGAAGGCGAGCGCGTCGGTCGTTTCCTCGCTTGAAGACCAGCGCGAGGTTATCAACGACAATAAGCGGGTGAAGGAGGTTGCCACGCTGGCCGCAAAAGACGGTGAAATCGGCGGCCTCATCGCGACCGTGATGGAAAAGATCGGCAAAGAAGGCGTTGTGACGGTTGAGGACTCGAATACCATCGGCAATTCATTCGAGATCGTGGAAGGCATGCAATTCGACAAGGGCTACCTTTCGGCCTACATGGTCTCGAATCAGGAAAAGATGGAGGCGGTTTTGGAGGATCCGTATATCCTTGTGACAGACAAAAAGATCTCGTCCATCCAGGAGATTCTGGCACTTCTCGAAAAGATTGTGCAAAGCGGCAAGAAAGAACTTTTGATCGTCGCTGACGACGTGGAGGGTGAAGCGCTTGCAACGCTCATCGTGAACAAGCTCCGCGGTATCTTTAACGTGCTTGCGGTGAAGGCACCCGGCTTCGGCGACCGCAAGAAGGAGATGCTACAGGACATCGCCGTTGTGACCGGCGCGCAATTCATCTCAGACGAACTTGGCAAGAAGATGGAGAATGTTGAATTGGCTGATCTCGGCCGCGCGCATCGCGTCGTTTCCTCCAAAGACGCGACGACAATTGTCGGCGGCAAAGGCGAAAAGAAAGATATTGATGCGCGCGTCGCCCAGATCAAGGCGCAGATCAAAAAGACCGAATCCGATTTCGATAAAGAAAAATTACAGGAACGCCTCGGCAAACTTTCCGGCGGCGTCGCCGTCATCAAAGTTGGCGCACCGGCTGAATCGGCGCAGAAAGAATTGAAACAACGTGTGGAAGATGCGGTCTCCGCGACCCGTGCTGCGATGGAAGAAGGCATCGTTCCCGGAGGCGGCATCGCACTTTTCAATGCATCGTCTATCGCAGATGGTCTTCTTGATGCGAAAGCCGGCACACGCGACAGTGGCAAGTCGGTGGCTACACTCAAGAATGGCGTCGCGCACATCTTGAAGCGCGCGCTCGAAGCGCCGCTTCGCGCCATCGTCGAGAACAGCGGCGAATCGCCGGATCGCGTAATAGGAGACCTTCAAAAACGGAACGGCGACAATTGGAAGGGCTTTAATGCAATGACCAATGAGATCGGTGACCTGAAAGAAGCTGGCATCATTGATCCGCTCAAAGTCACCAAAATGGCATTCATGAATGCTATTTCCGTCGCTGCAAATTATCTCACGGTCGGTGCCGCCGTCACGAACGTCCCCGAAAAGAAATCCGGCGGAGCCGGAATGCCCGGCGGCATGCCAGGGATGGGAGGGGAGGACTATTAAACCGCGCAGCATAGAAAACGTCCATAAAGACAATAGGCAGCCCAAAAGCCCTGCAAAAGTAGGGCTTTTGAGTACCCCTTGCTTTTATTTACGTTTAGTGGTATAATATTGCCAGTACACAGTAGGAATTTCATTTCGATAGGAGACGCCATGCGTTCTTTTTCACTGATGGTTGTTGTTATCGCGGTAGTGTTACTCTCGACGGTTGCCTTTGCACAAGATGTCTTCCCGAAAACGGTTTTGACGAATGCGCATCCTGTGCAACAGCGGAGCGTCACCCTGGATGTCTTTCCGCCTGTGACACCCATTGTTCCCGCGCCATCGTCTGGTAGTGTCGTGCTCGGGAAATTCGAGGCGGTAACGACCGCGCCGCCGCGCAAATTGGAGCTATCTCCGGGCGGCCACGATCGCGAACCCCGAAGGAAATGATGTAAGGCCGTTCAGCGCGAACTATCGCGCGCGAACGGCTTTTTCTTTTTGTGTTGACAAATATTCTGTGCATGCTACACTATCCTGGCTGTTGATGGAGCAACCCTCCGTCAACGTCGGGCGCATCTCTCGGGGGAGGGAGTGCGCCCATTTTTTTCATCTTTTTTATCAAAATTATCTAAAAATATCTTCGTGGACCCAAAATGGCTTTTGTTTCGTATACCGTGTATAATAATCTCATGATTATCTGGATAGTTTTAGGCGTGGTTGTCGTCGTGGTCATCGTGCTCGTGGCTATTTTTAATGGTCTGGTTACACTGCGCAATCGCGCACAGGAGGCGTGGTCTGACATTGACGTGCAGCTCAAGCGCCGGTACGACCTCATCCCGAACCTCGTTGAGGCCGTCAAAGGATACGCCGTGCACGAGAAGACGGTTTTCGAAGACGTGACGAAGGCGCGTTCCGTGGCCATGCAGGCAACGGGTCCGGGCAAGGCGGATGCGGAAAACCAGCTCTCGGGGGCGCTCAAGTCCCTCTTTGCCGTCGCGGAAAATTATCCGCAGCTCAAAGCCAACGAAAACTTCCTGAATTTGCAGAACGAGCTTACTGACACGGAAGACAAGATCCAGGCAGCCCGCCGGTTCTACAACGGCATGGTGCGCGACCTCAATACGAAGATTCAGACCTTCCCGTCCAACGTCATCGCGAGCACATTCAACTTCAAGCCGATGCAGTTTTTCGGGGATGATCTTACAGATGCCGAACGGCAGCCCGTGCAGGTGAAATTCTAAATTTGGGCATTCGGCGGATGGCAACCACCAATCTCTACGCACTCCAAAGTTCGAACGTCCGGAAGACGTGGCTTATGTTCATCGTCTTTTTTGTGGTGTTCGCCGCGATCGGCTATGTGATCTCTATGTACTATGGTGATCCGAGCTTCCTGATCTTCGCCGTCATTTTCAGCGTCGTTTATTCTTTCATCAGCTATTATTCATCCGCGGCGATCGCGCTCACAATGGCGCGCGCGGTGCCGGTCGAGAAGAACGACAATCCGACGTATTGGAACGTGGTTGAAAATCTTTGCATCGCGGACGGCCTGCCGATGCCGAAGCTCTACATCACGCCCGAGATGCAGATCAATGCGTTCGCGACGGGGCGCGATCCGGAGCATGCGGCGGTTGCCGTGACGCAGGGCGCCCTCCAGCGGCTGGACAAGACCGAGCTTCAGGGCGTGCTCGCGCACGAAATGTCGCACGTGAAGAACCGCGACATCCTGGTCTCGACGGTCGCCGCCGTCCTTGCGGGCATCATCTCGCTTATCGCCGACATCTTCCTGCGCTCGCTCTTCTTCGGCGGGATTGGCGGCGGACGCGGGCGCAACAACGGCGACGCGGGGATAATCTTTCTTGTCGTCGGAATCGTCCTTTCCATCCTTGCGCCGATCGGTACGATGCTGATCCAGCTTGCCATCTCGCGCCGGCGCGAGGCGCTCGCTGACGCGTCGGGCGTTTTGCTCACGCGCTATCCCGAAGGTCTCATCTCCGCTTTACAGAAGATCGCCATAGATGAAGTTCCGATGCGCTCCGCAAAGGATTCCACCGCGCACTTGTGGATCGACAGTCCCTTCAAGGGCCAGCACGTTTCCTGGTGGCACAAGATCTGGATGACCCATCCGCCGATCGAAGAGCGCATTGCCGCGCTTGAAAAGATATCGGTATAAAGGCACAATAAGGGACGAAGCGCGAACATGAAGGAGAGGTGTGCGAGCGGTTTAAACAGCAGTCCTGGAAAGACTGTGTGCCTTTACCGGCACCGAGGGTTCGAATCCCTCCCTCTCCGCAAAGTGAGAAATTTTCCGGCAAAACTGAATATCTGACTTGTATTTAGTATGTATGCAGGAGTTCGAACCTCCTGAATTTCTTTCTCTACCCGTTCTTTCTTTTCCTCGATCATTTTCCATGGCAAATGCAATTCGATGCTAAGCACTTTACTTTTAAGTATGAAGTTCGAACCGAGCGACAATAGGATAGATCGCTTCTCTTTTGCGCCGCCATCATTGAACCGCGTACGCGCGTAGCAGGCGAACGTGAAGGTCTTTTCAGATAATTCCACGAGTTTGGCTTCTTTCTCCTCGGTATGGGTCAAATCTTGGGCAAGGGATGCCTTCTCCTTCGTGAGTTTCATCTTCGCGGTTCGGTATTCGTTATCGGGGATCAAGCTGCCATCCGCATTCGCCGGAGAGGTATATTTCAAAAACATCGCTTCGAGCTGCTTTTCGATCTCCAGCGTCCGCTTCTGCTTTTGATTGGTTGATTCTTCACGTTGAGATGCTTCGCCTTCCCGCGGCTCTTTCACGAACCGGATCGCCCAGTCTTTGAATTCTTCCGTGATCTGAAATTTTGCGAGGATAAAATCAATCTGCTGTTCGAGTTTCTTTTCTTCAATATATTTTTCTCTGCAATTCTTGTCCTTCCGTTTCGTGCAATGGTAGTAAACGTAACAATGCGACGTGCCATTTTTGTAACGTTTCCATTTTTCTTCTGCCGTGATCGCTGCGCCGCAATTCCCACACGTCATGATTCCGACATACGGAAAGACGTGGGATTGCATCTTCGGCTTGCCTTCGTATCTTCCGAGCAACATCTGCACCTGATTGAATTCTTCTTCAGTAACCATGGGCTCGTGTTTGCCCTTGAACCAGTTACCGGAGTTCTTCGGATATTCGAACCAGCCGTAATAAAACGGGTTGGTGAAGATGCGATACATCATGGAGAGCGAGAGAGCTTTCGCCGTAATACGTTTTGTCTCGCGCGTTTTAAACTTCCACTTTTCTGTCGCGATCTCGTGGATCTCCGAAACGGAGTGGGTTCCCGCAAGCATCGTCGTCCACATCTGCTTCACCTGATTGAAGCGATCGGGATCACGGGTGATTTCGTTATTGCCCTTTTCCCTTGTGATGCTGTTCAAATATCCAAGCGGCGCTCGTGAAGGTTTCCATCCTATCTCAAGCTTTGTCTTCAAGCCGCGCTTTACGTTGTTTGAGAGATCACGAATATATTGATTGGCGATACCGAATTCAAGATAGGAGAGAAGCGAATTATCTTCCGGCCAATAATCTTTCTCTTGCGTTTTGATATGCAATATTTCTTTTCGTTGAAGCATTCCGATAATACGCCCAGCTTCGTCGGGATTGCGGGCCAAGCGATCAAGCTTCCAACAGATGATGCCATCGGCTTCGCCGCGTTTGATCGCCTGTATCATCTCCGCAAAAATTGGCCGTGCATCTGGTGCTTTAGCGGAATGGGATTCGCGGAAAATTTCCTTCACCTGGAGGTCATATCGAGCAGAAAGCTCCGTGAGCGTCTTCTCTTGGGAATCCAAACTCAAAACTTGCCGATCTTCGTCTTCGCTCGATTTACGGGCGTAGATGAAATAGCGTAGTTCTTTATCCGTATTCTTCATCGTCATGCGTTTGTTTGCCATTATAGCGGTGGTATTCATGAATTCGCAATGCCCTCGTCTTCTTCATTCAAGGAAATTCTTTTTCCGTCTTCCATGATTTCTTTTTCTCTGATTTCAGTTCTATGACTTTGTGGGTCATTTTTTACAGGGATGGGGTGTAGGTTTTGACCCTGTTGCTCCGAAATTATTACATGGTTGGGCTTGAGCCAGATGCTCGAATCGAGCAAGGTATAGCGGTTAGAGCTCCGGCCCTTTGAATGGCTGATCTCGATCAAGCGATACTGTTCAAGTTGCTTCAAGGATGCAAAAACCGTCTTCGCGCTTTTAATACCGCTTTCCTTCATAATCGTGGCAACGGATGGGAAGCAGGATTGCGTCCGTGCGTTCGCGTACTTTGCGAGCACGGCGTACACCGCGAGAGCGCTCAGGGGAAGTGCCTCGCCATAGTGTTCAGAAAAATATTCGTTATCAATCCATAGCCGCGTTTTCTTATTGCGCGGCCGGACGGGCAACGCTATCTTCTCGCGCCGTTCTTCGAGCTTCTTTTGGAATTTGTTGAGGTAGCCATCAAAGAGTTTTTGCATGGGTTTCATGGTCATATTTGTCCGCCTGCGCCTTGGTGATCGGACGATAGATTACGTCAAAGAGCGTGAGAAGCGCTACCGCTTTTGGCAGCGCTTCTGCGTCCGAAATCTCCGTGCCGTATTCGGCCTTCCAAATCCGCTTGAATTCTTTGAGCGCTTCAGGCGATACCATCCTAGTGGCGGTAGATCCGCGTCTTCAAGACCTTCAACTGGTTAAAGTACGCCAAGGGATTGACGAGTAACTCGTCGCGCCAAAAGCGGTTCACGATATCGGTGAGCTTGTCGGATTTCGTGAAGATGAAAAACATTCGTTCCGAATCCGTCTGCTGCATGGCTTCTACCGCGATTCCCAAAACGGAAATAGCCGTCGCTAATGCGAGGTCTGATGTGCGGAAAAAGAAATTCGTATCATCGTACATGGGCATTGGTGGTCTTTGTTTTTATGCCGACCTTTGTACGAGCCCGCGATTAAAAAAACGGGCTCTAAGCCCATTGTTTCGCACATCTTGTGATTCACCTGCGATTCACTTCATCCACCTAAGAAATCCGGAGCGTATGCTTCGTTGATCCACACCGTGAGCTTGCTCCAAATGAACAATTCATCGATCCCCAAATCCGTTTTTGCCTTGGCGTTTACCGCATAGACAGCATCGCGGACGATGCGTCTGGCTCTTGCGGGATCAACGGCAAGTGCCCGGTCAATGAGCATCAAAATATCGTATTCGGTTACGCGGCTGCCCGGACACTCAAAAAGTTTTTTGCATAGGGCGTATTGTTTTGTCTTGAACGGAATCTCGCATGACTTGCCGCGGAACGAGATGACACCCGTTTCGAGATCGAAGCCGAGCGGGTCGAAGTTGATTGTTTCAGGTTCGGCAATCACTTCGATCGCTGGAGGCTTTTCAGGAATTGCTACGGCGACAGGTTCTACTACTTCGATTGCAATGGTTTCGGGTTCTGTTATATCAATCGGCTCGACTGGCGCATACCATTCCCAGCACAAAATTCCCATTTCGGTGAGAACGATGCTGTAGCGGAAGGTAAGGAAAAAGAAACGAAGCAATGGGTCGTGGATCGAAGCGATCGTCGGGCCGTATTGGAGATAATCATGGACAAATCCGATGAACGATTCCCTCAAAGCCAGATACGAAAGCACGGTTGCCAGAATCGAAAAGTAGAACCATTTATTGGTCAGAACGACTGCATAGTAATCGGTAAGTTTTGTCATCGTCATAATAGCTGTCCGCTTAGCGCACCTCCCCAGTTAAAATTAAGGGATCCCGCCGACCGCCCAACGTCGGAAGTTTCGCGGTACGGTTCATCCCTTAATTTTACCGTGGCGTGTCAAGAAGTTTCCAATACCCAAAGTGTGGATAAAAACACAAATATATTTAGAGCGTTTTTTTAGTCCACTTCGATGGTTTCAGAGATATACACCATCTGGGATTTATGGGTCTTGATGAGCTCCTTCCGACTGCTCCCATCCTTGCTCTCTACGAGCCTAAGAAAGGTTACTGATCCATCTTTTGCCTCCTTGATATCCTCTGCACGCATAGGAAAGGGAAGCCCAGAAAGGCCTATCCAGATTTCTCCTTTTGATTGTTTTAACATGGTTGATATTAAAAATGACGATGCCGACCTTTGGGGTCATGGACATCGTCATCAATAGCTTAATTATACCACTCCGTCAGAAGCCGCGAACATGATTCGTGAACTCTGGTGAGTGGGCGATGCTTTCAGGTTTTATCCTGAGGGCATCGCCCGATATTTCTATTGCTGCTTGGTCTGGAATTTACCGAGCATGAGGCCTGCCTCGACGAGAGTCGCGGGATTCGATTTCAGCCAATTCTGGATCCATCCATAGAACCAGAACTTACTGCGATAAATCCATGCTTCCTCCCTGATCTCCTCTTCGGTAACACTTTGAAACGGGCCGTACTCGACAACCACTATTTCAGCTGTCCCTGCGATGTTCTTGAGCGCGAGTCCGAAAATGCTACTGACACGCTCATCGTCATACGGCGCGGTGTGAGCCATAGCGAAAACCTTGAGGTTGGTGAAGGTGCTGTTCTTCACGACGATCGGTTCATCCATCAGATAAAAGAACAAATCTTTCACTTCGGGAGATCTGCCGTACAGGAATTTTTCCAGAGTCATATAAACTCCATCTTTCACTGGTTTGATTTTGCCCATCCAGTGAAATAAGTCAGGGCTGACCGTGTTTTCCAAGTGCTGGGAACATCTTACCACGTCCTATTGACATTGTCAAGCCCCTGTGCTATAGTGTATCTAGTCGTATAAGCCCTCTCCAGAGGAGGGGCATCGGCTACAAGGAGGTCATTATGACCACTAACAGCACCTTAGCAGAACACTTGCTCCGCCAAGCGATTCGGAAGAATGTTTCCGAGAAGCTTGGATCGTTTGGGAGAGAAATTGGTGAGTTTACCGACGGAATGTCCGATCAGGACAAGAAGGCGGCAAAGCTCATGATCCTCGAAATGACGCGGGAAGCCTGCAAAGACTTCTGCGACAAAATGGAGCAGCGCGTCGCGAACGGCAAGTAGCATCGTCGGAGTAATTCTGGCCCCGCTTGAGTGCTGGGCAGAGAACAAGAATCCGATCGCTTCATAGCCGATCACCGGGCCACGCAAAACATCGCGTGGCCCACAACTCTGAGTTCACAAATCTTTTGCGAGTTCAGAGTTGATTCGATAAAATGCACTTAGTTATACTAAAAAAATTTAAATAAAAGGTACAATATATTTATGCCTTATTTTTGCATGAGTTGTGGTAAGGAGTATTCTAATTTGAAAATAAAATCAAATTGGTTTTTAGTTCGCCATGGAGAAACTGACTGGAATAAAATAGAGCGCATACAAGGACATTCTGATACCCATTTAAACCAAACAGGCGTCGCACAAGCAGAAGCTACCGCAAACTTCTTAAAGGATAAGCATATTGATTTGATCGTGAGTTCTGATTTAGCACGCGCAAAAGAAACGGCAGAGATTATTGCCAAAGCTACTGGTGCGGAGATTATATTCGATGAAGCATTGCGAGAGATGTACTACGGTAGTTTGGAGGGAATGTCTATCCCGGAAGTAAATGAAAAATACGGTGGTTTTCATTTACTT